>Ga0155700_103_pt2 | contig 1350 bp, 2 predicted proteins | sample RifCSPlowO2_01_FD_107357 | JGI IMG/M metagenome (GOLD analysis project Ga0155700, IMG submission 107357) | Parcubacteria group bacterium RIFCSPLOWO2_01_FULL_48_18 | reverse complement strand
GTGAAGGATGAAGGTCTTCGGATTGTAAACTTCTTTTCTATAGGAAAAATTCCTCACTCATAAAGCACTGCAACGCCTAATCATTTTTTTGAAAGAATCGGTTAGGTTATAAATGCAGAAATTAAATACTAAACAATGTCTTATCGGGGGCGTTGTGAAAATTGGAGTGTTTTATGAGTGAGGAATGATGGTACTGTAGGAATAAGGAGCTGCTAACCTCGTGCCAGCAGCCGCGGTAATACGAGGGCTCCAAGCGTTATCCGGATTTATTGGGCGTAAAGAGTGCGTAGGAGGTTTAGTGCGTTTGTTGTTAAATTCCAGAGCTCAACTCTGGAGCTGCAACGAATACGGCTAAACTAGAGTGCGCGAGAGGCTGATGGAACTCACGGTGTAGGGGTGAAATCCGTTGATATCGTGGGGAACACCAAAGGCGAAGGCATTCAGCTGGCGCGTTACTGACTCTAAAGCACGAAAGCGTGGGGAGCAAAAAGGATCGTTCGATCATTTTTGCGCATCAGCGCGTTGTTGTATTTCTATGAGAACCGCGGTTCTCTTGCTCTAGCGGCAAGAGCCCGCTACACCTCGGCAGAAAAATTTGTTCCGCAGCGCGGAACAAAAACAAGCTTTTTCTGCCTGCGGAGTTTCTCTACGAAACACACCAACACGCTTTTATGATGCGACAAAAATAATCTCACTCTCTTTAGGGTATAAAGAAGTGACTCCGGAATTTTTTCGGAGACGCACATGGTCCCTTTCGATGGCAACATCGAAATGAAAAATCGGCTATATGCTGGAAAATCCGGTGTATCTGACGTTACCAGCGATTTGTTTTTAAATTTAAAAACAAATCGCTGGTGAAAATGCGTCAGTGCGGACAACCAGCAGGGAAGTTAAAAAGGAGGTACGATGCCAAAGTCAAAAGCTAGATTTGTAGAAATTGTGAGTAGCAGTAAATCAGATGATAAATTAAAAACAGTTTTAGAAATCGCGAATAAAGAATTGAAAGATAAAGGATTGCCATCTGTAGTAGCAATTTATAAAACTGCTGATCGCAAAAAGAGACATGGATATTCAACGAATGATGTTTTGAAAGAATCGGATTTTAAATTAGTTGACCGCATTGTAAAAAAACACCTCAAAAAGTTAGTAGGAAAGTAATTAACCCCTCAGAGACTATACGCCGATTCTCGCTCTTTGATCTGCGGGTATCAAGATGATTGATATCCGTTTTTCAAAGCGCGAGAATGATATAGTCCGAACTGCATAGCGATATGCAGAGGCAAGCAGAAATGCCTTGCCCGGTAATAAAGTTTGGAATTTGTTATTTCAAAATTGTTTAGAAATTAGACA
>Ga0155700_104_pt2 | contig 1382 bp, 1 predicted proteins | sample RifCSPlowO2_01_FD_107357 | JGI IMG/M metagenome (GOLD analysis project Ga0155700, IMG submission 107357) | Parcubacteria group bacterium RIFCSPLOWO2_01_FULL_48_18 | reverse complement strand
TCATTATCCCTTGCGATTTTGACGAGGGTTGTAGCGACTTTTATCCAGTTTTGGAAGGGTTCGAGCCAATCATTCTGCTTTTGTTCAATCCGCACCATTTTCTCGTCCAGCGACTTCTTTTCTGACAATAGGATAGCTTTCTGTTCTCGATACACTTCACGCTCAATGTCTTGCTCCAAGTATCCATCTAAAAGTCGCTGGAGCTTTGTTTGAATGGCGCGGATTTGATTTTGGCTTTCCTGAACAAAAGCAGAAACGGATTGGGCGGATATTGCCTTGTCTTTTTCTGCTATTTTCAAAAGTTTTTCCGCCCAATCCGCACGCAAAGAAACTTTTTGAATGAGAGAGGATAACTGCCGATTCAATTCTTCCTCGCGGGTATAAGGTTGCGAACATTTGACTTTCTTTTTCGTGCAACGATAGTAGATATGTCCTTTCTGTTTTTCGGCAGTTATCATCATTCCACATTCGGCGCAAGAGATGAGGCCGCAAAACGCTTGCGGTTCATTCTTTTGCTTATGTCTTGGTTTGCCTCGTTGTTTTAAAATCTCTTGCGCCGTATCAAAAAGTTTCTTTGAAATGATTGGCTCGTGCTTTCCTTCGTGAAGTTCACCGCCATATTTGAATAGTCCGGTATAGAACGGATTTGAGAGGATGAAAGTCGCCCTCGTCTTGTGGATTCTCTTTCCACCGCGGGACATAATCCCGCGTTGCGCCAAAAAATCCGAGACATCTTCAAGTCGAGCGTTGCCTGTGGCGTAAAATTCAAAAACTGCTTTAATAATTTTCGCTTTCTTTCTATCAACTATAATACTTTTGTTTCTCACATCATTGATATAGCCAATCGGCGCAATGCTGGGATATTCGCCTCGTCTTACTTTTTGGCGCAAACCCCGCTTGGTGTTTTCGGAAAGAGAATCAACATAGTATTTGCTTTGCCCAAAGGCGATATTGAGCATAAATTTTCCCTGCGGCGTTGGCTCAAACCAGAATTGAGGGAATTTCAACGCCGCAATACGCCCGCAATCAATGAGATAAATGATTTGTCCACCATCAACAGAATTGCGCGCTAATCTATCGGGGTGCCAAGCCAAAATTCCATCCGCCTCGCCATGTTCAATTCGCTTTATCATTTCACCAAATATCGGACGGCCCGGAATTTTGGCGGATTGTTTTTCAATAAAGACATCAACAATGTTCAGATTTTCTTGCTTGGCAAAGGCGCGCAATTCTGTGATCTGGTCCTCGATAGAGCGCACTTGTTTATCCTCAACATCAGTGGACTTGCGGGCGTATAGAAAAAATTTATTCATATGATTAGGCAAAGCAAATACTTAAAATCGTAAGGGATTTCGAACCTGCGCTTGGCGAGCCGCGCCGTG
>Ga0155700_128_pt3 | contig 2592 bp, 5 predicted proteins | sample RifCSPlowO2_01_FD_107357 | JGI IMG/M metagenome (GOLD analysis project Ga0155700, IMG submission 107357) | Parcubacteria group bacterium RIFCSPLOWO2_01_FULL_48_18 | reverse complement strand
TCTTTTTATTCCCGTTTCGTTCGTTTTTAATTCTTTAGGTATTTTAGTTATCAGTCTTGTTGCAAAAAATCTGCTCGGCGCCTAAATTAAACATACACATGATTCAAACAAAAAAAATATTGACCGTCACATTCCTCCTTGCTTTCGTAGGTTTTTTGGCGTATTCGCTCGTTCAATACAAGAAAAGCGGGATCGCCGAACAGGGAGTAGTCACCTGCGCAAATGGACAATGTTTTTGGAGCGCGCATATTCATTTGGATATCCCGATACAAATTTGCGGCGAGAAATATGCTCTGTCTAAATTCAAAGGGCCTTTAGCGGACGACCACACGCATGGGGACGAAAATATTATTCATTGGCACGATAAAATCGCTTTTGACGCGGAGAAAAAAGAATTTTCCGAGCCAAGCCCGTTTGCGCTCAACCTGATTTTCAAAACCCTCGAACTTCCGATTACGGAAGAAAGTTTGTTGGGTAAAAAAGACGGGGACACGTGTGGCGGCGTACCGGCTACATGGAAAGTTTTTGTAAACGGAAGTCCGACTTCCGATTGGCGGAATTACGAATGGCGGGATCGCGATATTGTTCTTTTTGTCTTTGACGAGCGGACTGCAGAAGAGATAAAAAAGGAGCTTCGCCAAAATCCCCTTACATTTCCTTTTGTCGGGGAGGGTTGATCAAGTGGTTGGCGGTTTATTAAAAATAAGGTATACTTACACTATGGATAACGATACAAACAAAAAAACGTGCGCGCGGTGCAGTAAAAATGACTGTGCGCAATGCGTCGAAGAAGACGGAAAAAGTTTCTGCTGTCAGACCTGCTGTGACGAGCACAAAAAGGAGGTAGCGGGACAGAAGAAGGATGAGCCGGTCAACGTCTGCCGTTTTTGCTAGTTGAGGCGTCGTCGCATGGAAATAACCAGTTTAACTATTCCAATCTTGGTGGGAGCGGCTGTCATTGACAGCATCAATCCGTGCGCATTCGGGGTGCTTATCTTTTTGCTCGCCTATCTTTTCAAAGCTTTTCACACTCGCCGGTCGGTGCTTTTGCATGGGCTTATATATATAAGCGGTGTTTTCGTCACCTACCTCGTTGCCGGGCTATTGCTCGTTCCAGTCATAAGCCAACTAGGCAGGATCAGCACGGGTGCGTATGTGGTGATAGGGATTATACTGATTATTTTCGGCTTACTGGAAATAAAAGATTTCTTTTTCTACGGCAGGGGGCCGTCTTTGGGAATTTTGCCGTCTGCCGGCAGGCGCATTGAAGTGCTTGTCCGCCACATCACAGGGAAGTTTTACACCTCGTTTTTTCTCGGCGTTTTTGTGGCGCTCGTTGAGTTGCCGTGCACAGGGGCGGTATATCTTGGCGTGCTTGCGCTGGTATCCATTGCCGGACTTACCGCAAACAACGTTTTTCTTTTGATACTATACAATTTCCTTTTCGTCTTTCCGCTGATTGTTATTCTTTTTCTCACGCATCGCGGAAGCCAGGCGGAAAAGTTTGAAAAATGGCGCGAAAAGTATCGCGGGCATATGCGCTTGGCCATCGGATTGCTCCTGGTCGGCTTGGGCGTCTGGATGATTAAATTTATTTTATGAATCAACAACACTAGCATAATACATATATGCAAAGAAAAACGTTTAAATTTTTAATGTGCCTCATACTGCTGTTGATCGCCTTCAATGCTCCTCTATTTAAACTTAATTTTGATGTTGCCAGCATCCTGACCGTAATCTCTCTTTTGTTCGCTATTTTGGTTGGATTTTTTATCGCAACGGCCACATCAAATTACTTAGCACTACAATCTTTAATAGCACAAGAAGACGCTGGTCTTATCGCGGTGTATAAATACTGCTGTACTATCGCACCGCAAATGGCTTCAAAAATGATTGAGGCCATAGATACCTATGCAATTGCGGCTCTTAGTTTTGAACTTACGGACTATGTTGGCAAAACACGGGAAGAATTTGAAAATCTAAGCAAGACCGTTGAGGAGGTGAATTTCAATGACCCAAGAGGCGCGGAGTTGATATCGTTGCTCTACGAAAAGAAGAACAGTTTGTATCAGACAAGACAAAATGTTGCTCTTGTGGCGCGAAGAATAGTTACCAAATCACACTGGTTTGTTCTTGGTTCACTGGCGGTACTGATAGACCTTTTGGTTCTTTCAATCCGAGACGGCAGTTTTTTCTCTTCTCTTGTTACGAGCATATTGTTTATCGTCACCTTTCTTACATTATTTCTCCTCAATGACGTTGACAATAATCGCTTTCTTGAACAGGCTTTGGTTTACGAAAATTCACAGCAAATTTTTAAAGCCCTTGGCAAGCCCATGTATTATGCGGAGAACATTATTAAAAATGGCCGCGCATCAGAACCACAGGAGAGTTATCGGACGGGGTACTATAATAGTCCTCGGGATAATGCAATACGATTGGTGAACAAATCGGGCTAACGGTGATTCTGTGATAAAAATTTATCTATTTTTTTGTCGCGCTTCATTTTGTTGTAGACTCGGTCTACCAGCACCAGCGCTTTTTCAAAATTAAATCTCGACACATCGTTTGATTTGTAGGTAACCAAAAAAT
>Ga0155700_123_pt3 | contig 4558 bp, 4 predicted proteins | sample RifCSPlowO2_01_FD_107357 | JGI IMG/M metagenome (GOLD analysis project Ga0155700, IMG submission 107357) | Parcubacteria group bacterium RIFCSPLOWO2_01_FULL_48_18 | reverse complement strand
ATTCATTGAAGGAACCATTGATCCGCCCGATGTCCATGTTGGAAACGTCCAAAAATTCCGTATCGTAGTTCAGTCGCCGTCCGGCATACAATCGGTTATCGCTGAAATAGAGACCGACAAAGAATCAGAAATTGTACCTTTGGAGAAAACCGGCGTTATTGCCGAAAAAGGCCTTATGCCGCCGGAATATGGCATTAACGACAAGGGCGCCCTCCGCATCTTAACAGAAGCAGAAATTGCGCAGATAGTAAAAGGCCGTGAATCGTCAGGGCTTGGCAAAAACATTGCGCGCGCTCAGGGTGGCGAAATTGAAGTATGGGAAGGGCAGTGGATTGTCAGGGATACGCATGAAATTACATATCACACCACCTTCACCGCAACCGACTTTTCCGGAAAAACAAATTCAATGACTTTGGCGTGGTCTGACGCATGCGGGATTCTGCCGGGGGGCGATTGGACAATGAGTAGCAATTGCACAATTTCCGGCACCGACGGCGTCGACAACGGCAATGCTAACATCAATAGCGGCACACTAACTTTAACCGCCACTTTTGCGTGGAACGGCGGGAGAGGTATTTATCTAAACGGCGGCCAAATAAGCATTGGAGGCGGCGGGTCACTGGCACAAGCCGATCTGTATATGACTGATGGCGACTCGGACGGTTACCCCGCCGACTCTAACCAATATACGAGTCCCGGAGGACGCCCCCGGCGCTACACCCTCACTTCTTTGAGTCCGGACTGCGCCGACTCCATTTCGTATAGGTATAGATACGTGGATGTAGTTGAAGATCGCGATCAGGATGCATATCATATTTTAAATGCTATGAGCATTTGTCTGGGAGCGAGTACTGTTATAAACGGACGTACGTATTACCAAGAAAACCCTCCTACGTTTACTTGGTTGACTTCTGGGCAACAACTGGGTCCAACCGATTGCAATGGGTTGGATTCTAATCTGCACTATACAACGACGTGCTACCCGGATTCGGATGGCGACGCATATACGGTCGGATCAGCCGTTATATGCCAAGGCAATAGTTGTTCTAATCCGGCCGGCTATCGAGGTTCTCCGAGCGGTGCGCCTGACTGCGCCGACAACGATGCCAATACTCGCCCGGGTCAATCCAATAAATTCACAACCCCGGGCGGAAACGGCTTTGACTATAACTGCAATGGACACTCAAATGCGCCTGCGGACAGAAACTGGACCGGAGATTCCATGGGTGGTCTCTACGATCCGATTTTCGATACTATGTCGTGCACCAATGAATTTTGGTCCTCCAGTTACAGCTGCGGTTTCGAGATCGGTCTCTATGCGTCCGACTGGGGGACTTGTTGGCCCCAAGACGTTTTTAGAGTGGCCTGTAGATAATAAAACTTCGTATTAGAATCTTTTGCAAATAATATCACCCCTTCTTCGCAGAAGGGGTGAGGTTTGAGGAGTTTGAGGTTTTATCGCCGCCAGTCAGGATATCGTTCCTGGCTGTGCGGTGTATTGGTAACGTTTTGCAGATTGAGCGGCCCATAGCTGTTGATCGTGAAGAGTTCCAGATTGCCGGTATGGTTACTTGCAAAGATTATTTTTTTCCCGTCAGGCGACCACGTTGGGTCCATGGCGCCGCCTTCGTTTGACGCTAGATCCGTAAGCTGTTGCGGGTTGGTTCCGTCTGCGTTCATAACGTAAATCTCTTGAGTCCCGCTGCGATCGCTTACAAAAGCGATCCGCGTTCCGTCCGGCGACCAAGCCGCGGACCAATCTTGGAAATTCGGATTCCGTGTAAGATTGGAAAGCGCCGTTCCGTCTTTATTGATGACGTAAACATCTCGGTTGCCGCCCGTTGGGCTGTCAAACGTGAGATGCGCGCCGTCCGGAGACCATGTTGGCTTGCCCTCGATTTTGCAAACTTGAGAACAAGGCCGTGATGTCAGTTTCCTGACGTTTGCGCCGTTACTGTTCATGATTGCAATGCCGGTTGCGCTGGCGGCGTAGTCAGTGTAAACGAAAGCGATTTCCAGCCCGTCCGGCGATACGGCAGGCCAAATTGAATACGACAAGCCGTTTTGAATCCTGTGTTCGCTTGACCCGTCCGCGTTTATGACATAGATGGCGTTGTCGCCGTCTCGGGTGGTGCCGAATGCCAAATGCTTGCCGTCGGAGAACCATGAAGGCATGAAGTCTTGTCCGGGATGCGCGGTGATTTGGAGAACACGGTTGCTGCCTGCGACGAGCATGTAGATGTTTTCGCAATAGCCGCCGCACTCGTCCGCATAATCTCCCGTCCTCCAAAAAGCAATCCAATCTTGTTCTGGTACGGTGATTTGGGAAGAGCCGTAAACGCCGTTTGCGTCTGCGGTAATCGTCGTCGTGCCGGCATCTTGGGCAGTAACCAGTCCGGATTGGTCTACCGTTGCAACGGCAGGATCCGAACTATTCCATGTAAACGCGGCGTTCGTTACCGGGTAGTTGTTGGCATCGCGGGCGTACGCGGTCAGCCGTAGCGTATCTCCTGCTACCGGAATAGTCGCTTGTTCGGGTACGAGCGCGACAGAAACGATCCGTTGTGTGACGGTAAGGTCTGCTTGCGCGGACGCCGATCCCGCAGTAACTCTGACCGTGACGGTTCCATTTCCGCGGGCAGTTGCAAGGCCGGTTTCGTCAATCGTCGCGACATTGTCATCTGGCGAAAACCAGTTGACCCTCGCATCGGTTATCGGATTTCCGTTAGCATCGCGTGCGTCTGCGATAAAGCGCAGCGTATCTCCAAGCGCGAACAGCGTGGTTTGCCGGGGTGTAAGGGTTATGCCGGCAGCTTGCTGATTGACTTCAATTGATGCGCGTCCCGACACAGTTCCAGCAGCGGCCGTAATTACCGCAGGTCCGTTTCCGCGGGCCGTTGTAAGACCCACCTGATTAATCGAAACAATGTTTGTGTCAGAAGAAGCCCAGGAGAAGATGGCGCCCGAAACAACGTTGTTTTTTCTGTCTCGCGCTTGAGCGGTAAGCTGAGTCGATTCTCCTAGCGCAGATAGCTGTGCGTTCTGCGGAGATACGATGACAATCGCAATGTTTTCCGGTTCGGTGGGATTATCGGCGCAGCTTGCAGTAAAAACGCTGAGCGCCGCCAGCGTTGCGGTAAAAGTGAGTTTCCTGTTCACCTTCGCCTCCTTTGTGGCTAGAGTTCGTTTTTACCGATATCAACCTGCTGCCGCTATTATACCATACCTTGAAGAGTATCGCAACATAACGTCGGAAAGCAAAAAAAATGGCTTGAATGAGGCGGGCTATTCCCCGAATGATATATCAATAGTTACCGCGTCTCCGCCATCATGTGGGTATGAAATCTTCACATCATCGGGCTTGAACGCATGTTTAAGCTTTTTTGCGATCTTCTGGGCAAGTTGGTTTTCGGTCGTGGTGACGATGAGAGAGCTGCCGTGAAGCTTTATTTCGATGACGCGATCAAGCGGATCCTTTTCTTGGGCTTGGCGGTCGGCGTTGCGGATGAGTCCGCCGAGGTCTTCGATGTATTTCTCCGGGACGCGGTGTATGCGTATTTCTCCTTCATATTGTTTGTGTTCGATCATTTCGCAGGCAGGACAGGTGACGAAACGGACCGGCGTGTCCTTTTTTTCCAGATGTTTGTACAGATCGAGATAGCGATGCCAGGATTTTTTGTAGTAGGAAATGCCGCAACGCCGGCAAATCAAAATGCCTTTTGCTCCCTTGCTGAATTCTTGTTGTGCCTTTTTTGACTTGGGAAGCTTTACGTTGAAGGCGTCAAATCTTCTCTTGGTTGCCATACCATTATTGTACCGCTGCTTGAGTAAATAAAAAAGGCCGCGGACCCTTGGCCGCGGACGCACTAGACACGCTCTAGGACATCTGCACTAATTTGGCGTAGCTGATTGCCGGAATACTCGCGAGTTCCCGTTCGAGTTGTAAAGCGGCAGCAGCATTAGTTTCTTTGGAGAATGAAAGGCGCAGAATGTTGATCGCTTCTCCTACGGCGCTGCTGTTGTTCGTCATGGAGTCGATATTGACCCCGTATTCGCCGAGCGCTGTCCCAACCTTTCCGATGATGCCGGGGACGTTCCTGTTTCTGTAAAAAAGCATCCACTCGCCGAATTGGGATTCAAGGGGGCAGCCGTCTATTGAGGAAACGCGCGGTTCTATTCCATCCCTTCCGTCATGCAGCATGCCGGTGATTTCCATTTTTCCGACATCCCTTTTATCTGCGTTCTCGAGGGTAATCTTTATGTGGTTTCCCGATTGCGCGGTCGTTTCGATGCGCAGCGACACATTGATGCCGTATGCTTCTGCAATGATAGGCGCGTTTACGTATGCCAGTTTTGTCCTGTCTTCTTCTCCGTTGGGTATTTTCGTCGCAAGCAGCTCTTCCATCAGGGTTCTGGTAAGAAGATTTTGGACGACAGCCGCCTGCGGCTGCGATATGCCGGATACAGCGATGGTTGCTGCCGAGGGCCGGAAAGGCGTTATGGAAGCGAGGAGCTTCATGAGGCGCTTGCCAAGCTGCAGGTATGGCTGGAGCTCGTT
>Ga0155700_105_pt1 | contig 4832 bp, 4 predicted proteins | sample RifCSPlowO2_01_FD_107357 | JGI IMG/M metagenome (GOLD analysis project Ga0155700, IMG submission 107357) | Parcubacteria group bacterium RIFCSPLOWO2_01_FULL_48_18 | reverse complement strand
GATACAAGACCGACGCCTCCCAACCAGCTTATTGTTGATTTTCTAAACTATGCCGGAAGCTGGGCGTGGATAAAAGACAAAAACTTAAAAGCGGCCCCTGTGTGGTTTGATACGGGATTCTCGCTCGTTGACGCTGAAGATGTTGCGCAAGGGATATACAGGGCATTTCAGAAAGGAAAGAGAGGTGAGCGGTATATCCTGGGGGGAGACAACATAGAAATGCGCGAAATGTATCGTGCGCTTTCACGAATTACTGGATTACCCGCTCCGTGGATATATCTTCCAAAACCGTGTATGCTTGCCTTAAGTTGGATATTCACGAAACTTATGGAACATCCCCCAATGTCGTATTCGCTCGCAAAGACTATGGTGGGGAAATACGCGTTTTTTTCTTCAGAAAAAGCAAAACAAGAACTCGGTTACTCGCGAAGGTCTTATCAAGAAACATTATTGCGCGCCGTTGAGTGGTTTTTAACAACCACGCTTATTGTAGACGAAAGGAAAAAGGAAATAATAAAAAGTAGACGGTAATTTTATGGTAAAGAAGAAATTGAAACCCGGTGTTGAAATTTGTCCCCTATGTGATTTAAAAAAAACCCGCTTTTTTATGCGGGAGAATAATTATATTCTTTTTAAATGCAGAGTATGCCATTTTGCATTTCGGAAAGATAGGATAAGCGAGATTGAAGAAGGCTTTTCTTTTCAAAATGAAGTTAGGAGTGCATATCAAGCGATTGATAAATCAATTGACGAAATTAATCAGCGTCTCGCGTTGCGCATTATAAATTTTTTAAAACAGTATGGTCTTCGGGGCGGTTCAGTGATGGAAGTGGGTTGCGGAAGCGCCTCAATCGGAAAAGTAATACAGCGTTCATTCCCGGAGCTTGCATACATCGGAATAGAACCCTCGGGTTATTTTCCGTCTGTGGAAAAGAATCCCGAGCTTACTATTTTGTCCACCGCCAAGATAGACGATCACATTGCGCCCGAATCACAAGATGCTCTTATTTTCAATCATGTGCTTGAACACGTGCCCGATCCACGTTCAATGGTACCTTATTATCTTCGATTCCTAAAACCTGGAGGGCTGGTGTATGTTGAAGTGCCCAATGAGCAATGGAAAAAAATTATCACGCCTCTCATGCGTTTCGTGCGCGGAACGTCTAGTGGAATGTTTGCCGGCCACATTAACTTTTTTACTCAAAAAAGTTTACACGTTTTTGTATCCGCTTTTGGTTTGGAAATGAGGGGGGGGGGATTATAAAGGATTATATAGGTGACAACGTAGATCAAATTCGTCGCTTTGTTCTCGATGCTGATATATTGAAAAATAACAAAAAAATTGCTGCGATATATTACTTGTGTCGTTGGTGTAAAATTGATAGGATTCTGGGTTATGGCATAGCGCTTCGTGTTATTGTAAGAAAACCAAAATGATCTTCTCTATAAAAAATGATTATGCTTTTGCCGCCGTGGTTTTAGCGGGACTTATCGTCCTTTTTTTCTTTCCGGTTGTGATTGGCAGACAGACGTTTTTTGAGGCATTACCCACCATATATAATGATCGGTTGTATGACTTCCCTTATCTAAAAACGACATGGACTGTCGATGGAGGAACTCTTATTCGCGTAGAGCTGCCGCAGACGTTTGAGGGAAGTCATTTGATTCGCCAAGGGGAGTTGCCGCTCTGGACGCCATATATCGGCACTGGTCAGCCGCTTTCGGGATATCCGGTCTCGGGGCTCTACCATCCCCTGCGTCTTTTGGTATTTACATTATTTCCGACTCTTGCGGCATTTGATTTTTTTATTCTTCTGCGATTGTTTATTGCCGGCTTCGGCGCCTTTTTATATTTGAAAGAAATTGGGCTTAAGCGGAACAGTGCCCTTGTCGGCTCTGTTGCTTTCATGTTCTCCGGATATTTTATGACGTATATTACTCTCTGGTTTATTGCGGTTGATGTGGCGGCTCCGTATGTATTATTTGCTCTTGAAAAATATTTCAAAAGGCCAAATATAAAAAACGTTCTTTTGGCAAGTATATTTTTTGCTTTTATTATTCTCGGGTCCCAGCCGCGGGCGACCGTAGCATATTTTCTCCTCTTCGTTGCATATTTTTTGATGAAGCTGTTTCAGGAAAAGAAACCTTCGGAACTAAAAATCAGGTGGGTACATTTTCTGTCCATGTTTTTTATTGCCGTCGCCCTCTCTTTGCCGTTTATTACCGAGTTTATGGTTCTCTTGGGCAACGCTTCGTTTGACCGTACGCCCGGCCCCATTAATCTTTCTTTGCGGGCGATGCTGCACCTCATTGTTTCTCCTTCAATGTTTTTAGAGATAGCCATGGCGGGGGGAATATATAAGGGCACGTATACCGTGGTTCCGTATATTGGCATTTCGGTGGCGTTGCTTGCTATTGCGGGAGTTTTTTCTCAAACACATAAGCATATTCGTTATTTTTTCCTTGCGGTCATTGCCTTTTTTGTTCTGAAGATTGGGGGATTTCCGCTTATTGACTTTATTGGCAATCTTCCCATTTTTAATAAAGTAACGTGGGCGCGGATGTTTGGCCCGATTGCGCTTGGTTTTGCCGTTTTGGCGGCAATGGGATATGAAGCCATTCATGATAGAAAAGTTGCCTTAAAAAAGGTGTTGTCCGTAATCGGCGCAGTAGGCCTCTTGTATCTTATTTTTATATCTTTGGATTTCAGTGGCTTCATGCGATGGTATAAGCCGGAGCTCGATATATTCAGAAGACCCGATTTGGTTAATGCTATTCAATCTTTTTTGGGAAACCTTCCATCGTTTCTCGGTAAAGCGGCGTATGCAATTTTGAACAACGGCATATACTTTACAGTCGGAATTTTTGCCGGGAGCGCTATTGTCGCAGGAATTACACTGTTATTGACCCATCTTTATTACAGGAGTAAAAAAGAGCGACTCCTTGGAATTCTTGTGGCGGTGATGATAATCGAACTGTTTATTTATATTCCCAAAATACGGGATGGGTCGTTTCATCGGTTTAATCCCTATCCTATGGCACCGGCAATAACAAAGCTGCAAAATCTGACTCAGGAAAATTATGGTCGGCTCATCGCCGCGCGGGATATCTTGGCTCCGCACGGTGCGTCCATGTTCGGTTTGTATGATTATCGAGCCATGACGATAACGCCGAAACGCTATCGAATCTTTTCCGAACAGACATTGCGAGGAGAATATTATCAGCATAATTTTGGATTTTCTGAAGAAGAGTTCGATGAAAAAATGCGAAAATTTTTCAGCCTTGCCAGCATAGATTATATCGTAACGGAAGAACTTCTTGCGAATTCGGAGGTGGCTTCGCTTGTATACGACAGCGAGTTGAAGATTTATAAAAATCCGGATGCGTTACCTCGGGCATATATTGCATATGCCGCTGAATCGGTTTTGGATGAGCATGCGGCTGTTCAGCGCATATCATCGGCCAATTTTGATTATCGGCGAAGCGTGGTTATTGATTCGTCGCCCGTGCTCACATTTCAATCTCAGGGTGGTATGAATGTGCGAGCGGCGACCATTAAACGATATACCGCGAACAGGGTAGATATAAAAACAGAAAGCGAAACACCGGGTTTACTGGTACTTACCGATACGTATTATCCCGGCTGGAAAGCGTATGTGGATGGCCAAGAAACAAAGATATACCCAGCGAATGTGCTCTTTCGGGCGGTGGAAGTTCCGGCGGGAGAGCATGAGGTGGTATTCCGGTATCGTCCGTGGTGGGTATATGTAAGCATTGCGATTTCATTGATAACGCTTTTTATTATCGGCTTGATTCTGTTGCGGCTTAAAAGTAAGAAAGGGTCGGACTACTGAACTTCGTAGAATAGATTAACAAAATAAGAACTAAAAAGTGCAGAGAATAAGCCAATTTTGAGATAGCAAGGTGTTAACTTATTATGCGAATATCAGTAGAAGGACTCTGAAAAAAGTTTATTTGTACTCTATAACACCAATGCCATATAACAATCGATCGGGATTTTGGACAAGCTCCCGGTGATTATAATTTTTCTTAATTTCATCCCAAAATATATTAACTGTGCAGTTCTTATCAAAGGGTTGTACGGTAATGTCGTGGAAAGCAATGAGCCCCCCTTCCTTGACTAGGTCGCGATAAATTTCGAAATCTTTTTTTACGCCTTCATATTTGTGATCGCCGTCTATGAACATGAAATCGATCTTTTGATCCCCGAGCACGTCTTTAACTTTTTTTAAAGTTTGAGGATCATGAGAATTGCCTTTAATAAGATGGAGACTTTGTCCAGGTAGTTTAAATGTGTTATACAATTTTTTTCGCCAGTCTGGATACCCGCCATCTTTAGATAATAGATCAATACTTATAATAGTAGCGGAATCGGGAATAATGCGAGAGAAGAGGAATAGAGTCCCTCCGCGGTCGGTCCCAATCTCTAAAATAATTTTCGGGCTTTTCGCTTTTACAATTTCCATTAGGCCGGTAATCTCTTGTACAAGCTGGGTGGGTTTAATTATTCCCCAGATTTTATTAAAGACAAAATCAATTAATTCATCTACACTAAGACCCGGACCGAGTTTTTTAATTTTTGAAAGAGCATGGGGAAGAGCCAAGGGCTCTAGTGGAGTCATTTTTCTTCGCGCAGCGCCCTTCGCTCGTTTAAGCAATCCGCCCACCCCCCCACTTTTATATATTTTTTTAAGTTTTGCTTTAATTTTTCTCATAGCTTTTGGTTTCAAACTTTTAGCGCAACGAGTTGATTAATAACTTCATCGGGTTTCTTGTAGTGTAGCACGGCTCGGGGACGGTCGTTGAGTTCT
>Ga0155700_109_pt1 | contig 8066 bp, 10 predicted proteins | sample RifCSPlowO2_01_FD_107357 | JGI IMG/M metagenome (GOLD analysis project Ga0155700, IMG submission 107357) | Parcubacteria group bacterium RIFCSPLOWO2_01_FULL_48_18 | reverse complement strand
TTTCATCATTTCATTGAAGGACATCGCAAGTCCTTCAATTTCGTCGCCGGTCTTTACTATCACGGGCTCGTCCAACCTTCCCCATGCAATCCGCTTTGTTCCTGCTTCCAAAATCTTGATCGGCCCAACCACAATCTTCTGTGCGATAAAAATGCTCAATAAAATAGAGAGATTAAGAACCAGGACGGTAAAAATGATGTAACGGCCCCTCACTTGATCAATTAACGCATTGGCCTCGTCAATTGGCCACTCTACCACTACCGCAAGTTTTGGCTGCGGGAAAACGCCGCCCGAAGCGATAACTTTTTTGCCCCAAAAACTCTCGTATTGCTGCAGGGTTTCAAATTCGGGAGACAATTCGCGCGGCGCAAGGAGCGTTTCAACAAAACCCATAGATGCCAGGCTGATAGGAAAAGGGGCGGTCACGAGACTATGCACCAGCATCCTGCCTTGTTCATCGGTAATGTACACGTAACCGGTCTGTTTCAATCTGTTCAGAGAAACTATTTTTTGCATCGCCGATTTTACATTGGCCTTTGCCACGACAACGCCCGGAATATTTCCCTCTGCAGTTCTAAGCGGCACAGCGATGTCGATCATAAACCCTCTTGGAGTCGCATAGATCCGGCCGACATACAATTTACCCCCGAGAGCTTCTTTGACGCTTTCCAATTGGCCGGCATTTTTAAATCGTTCCGTTTCCTCGATGGCTTGGAAATTCGGCGCGCGCACCGCCACCTGCAAACCGCTCGATCCATCCACAATTGTTATCAACTCGATGTCGGCGCGCTTCTTGACAATGCCGTCAAGAATCACCCGATATTCCGATTCCTTGATAATGTCAAAAATGGGCGAGTTGTTTTCGATGGATACCAGTCGATCCGTGGGGCGATTATACTGCAGTTGCAGCGCGACGGCGATCGAATCGATCTCCTTATTCATTTCACTCATGACCTTCTCGATAATATCATCTTGTGTGCGGCCTACTTCTGCCCGATGGAGACTATTCATGATGAATATCGACTGGTAAGAAATGACCAGCGGTAACAGCGCGATGCTCACCATAAAAATAAGCATCTTCCTGATCAGTTTGCCGAACAGCTGGTTTTTCAGACGTTCGGTCAATGTATATAGAAAAGTTGGGGTTCGCATTGATTATTGGAAATCTTTTTACATTATTCGACCAGGCCCATCCCTCTCGTAAGCTCTGGAGCGATATAGTTGAGATCGAGCGGCCGATGACGCCCCAACCCCATGATGTCGTCTGATGTCGCCAAGCCCGTTGTCGAATCCTGTTGGTCCGGTAAACCAAGCGCATGGGCAAACTGATGATACAGCCACGAATCGCCGAATGCGCTGTATCTCGAATCTGTAAGAGCCCTCCGCGATATAGCCGCGAGCCCCTCTTTCCCGTAAGCCCCTGCTCCTTCGTACAAAAACACCAACGTCCGGTACTGATCACGGCTGGTGCCCAAAAACTTTCTCACTTTATCGTTCCCAGCAGGATCCGTAAGTTCGCGCTCGAATTCTTCAAAAGCGCGTCGCAGTCCAACATGGTGTTCGTCCAACGGAGAAGCCGCATCGTAGGCGCCCCCTTCATCATCTAAAATAATCGGCTCCGGGAAAACATCATATTGTATATGAGATTTGCCGACAAATTGGATTTCATGAAACCGGCTGAGCCGTTGAAGCGCTTCGAATAAAAGATCGCGCCAACCCGGGTAGATCGCCTCCGCCCGATCAGAAGGAACTGCATAAAACGCGAAAACGCGTACGTTTTCAACAACGGTTGTAGGATTCTTGTACAGATGTATTCTTTGAAAGTCAAGAATCGGGGGAAGATTTCGATCCTGGAAAAAAATAAGACGGGCCGCAAGAAGGGCAACAAAAATTACTATTACTCCGGTAGCAACAAAATAAAAAATGAAGCGCATATTCTTTGATTATAGCAGAATTTCGACCCTCCCGCCCCGTTAAGTCCTCGCTCTTTGGGACGGGAATCTAACAAAGTTACCCATAAAAAATGGAAAGATTTATCGGGTTCGCTGCAACGCATTATGCACAACGCAATTGCCCATCCCGGCTTTGTGGTTTATGATATGAATAAGTTATGTGCAACGACCCCTCGAACAACTCCATGCGCCGTTCCGCGTTTTCTCTCATTGAGCTCCTTGTAGTCATAGCTATTGTGGCAACGCTTGCTTCTATTTTGGTGCTGATATTAAATCCGATCGAATACATCCGCCGGGGCAGAGACGCCCAGCGCCTGAAAGACTATACGCTTATCCACAACGCGGTAAACCTGTATTCATACAGCGCGGCGCTTAGATTAGGAACTCCTGACTTCGACGGTCCCCTGCATACCAATTCGTGCAAGAACGAATCAGACCCGCTCCTTTATGTTTCCGTGCCATCTGATAATGGGGAATCCGATCCTTCGCCACCGCCATCCGGCTGGACGTATCAGCGTTCCTCATCAACCCCGCTAAGGAGAATTTCAGGGGATGGATGGCTGCCGATCAACTTCTCGGAGGTTGAAGAAGGTTTACGACCGCTCAACATTCTACCGGTAGATCCGGTCAACACCTACGATTCCGGCTTCTACTATACATATACCTGCGGATCCTATGAGCTAAACTTAAGGTTTGAGTCAGCCAGCTACCAACAGCTTGCCCAGCTTGACGGCGGCAGCGACCCGAATGTGTACGAAATCGGCTCCAGTCTCACGGTGGCTCCGGAGCAAGAGCCATATACTCCGCCTGCGCCGCCACCACCGCCACCACCGCCTCCGCCAGAAGAAACATCAACATTGGTGATTTACCCGAATGCGGTTGGTTATTATAATAATTGGGGGGTTGTTGGCGCTGCAAGCGGCTGGGATGCAGTGAACGACCCCATGGGCGCGGCAAGCAGCACTGATTATGTAAGGGCGACATCCACCGGTCGGATTATAACGTTTGGACTTCAAGACCCAAGTCAATCAGGATCGATATTAAAGGTACGAATAACTGTATCTGCAAGCAATAACGTTACTAACATAAAAGGAATTGCTCCAAGAATACGCGCCTGTAATGGCCTTGACGACGGGAATTGTTCATCACATGACGCCTCTTCTGCCACCGTGAACGTCAGCACCTACTCTTTTCATTCAGAAACGTGGACGAAAAATCCGCAAACGGGCCTAGATTGGACATGGGATGATATTAAAACCTTGCAGGCCGGAGCAGTTTCCAGCGGCAACTTTGGAAGCGGCGAATTAAGAATGCGTCAATTGTATATAGAGGTAGAGTATCAACCATAAAGGTCGCTTAAAATTTTCCAAGAAAAACCATGAGTAATACCGAAAAAACAAAAGGGTTTCTGGCGGCAAAAATTGTGTTTCCCGGTTTGGCAATGGCGCTTGTAGCTGCTGCAATTTTGGGAATTCGAGGAAATAGGGCTACTGACACCTCTCCCTCCTCGGGCGCGTCAGGAGTTTCTATACAGAGACTTACCGGAAATGTTAAATCTGATGCATGGGAGCTTACCTTAGCGGCAATTCTTATAGAAAAAGAACCGCGCGAATTTGACGGAGTGGCGCAAATTCAAGGCTCAACTCAAATCCAGGGAGTTGCACTGGATCCTCCGCGCGGACGCGGCACTGTCACCGAAGTCGTGCCTCCAAATGAGATGTACGATCATTGGTGTGTTAACGTCGCGCTTGTAGAGATCGATGGTTTCAATGTGCAAATCTATGTCCGTGATATAGGAGATGGCAGGAGTGCCTTTGACCAAGTTGCGTTTCAGGGTTCTTTTAACACTTCATGCGCCACGTCTCCTGTTCCGGAAGCAGGGGTAGAATTCGTTACAGTCTCACAGGGCGATTTTAAAGCTGCGCCGAACGATTAGGTTAATAAGCGGTGTAAGCCCTGTCGTCAAAAACGGCCTTGGTATATCCTTGAGGCTGTTTTTGTATTTGACAAAAATGGGGCGCTGATATATAATTATATGTGCAGTTGGTTGGAGGATCGCGGAGGAACGTGAAACCGCGGCGCGCGAAAAAGGAAAGGGTCGAAGCACGCGCCGAAGTCATCAAACCCCAGCACTAGGAAAGGACACGCATGCGCCCGCGTACCAGCAGCATCGCTTTATTTATCGCGCTGTTCTTCGCTGGAACTGTCATTGCCTGTACCGCCGCCTCTACCGGTCCTGTTGAAACTGATCAGAATTTCAGCATTGCCGCCACCGATGCGGATACTATGCTGCACGTAGCAGGGTCGGGCGATCTTTCGGATGTCGTATTGGTCATAAATGCGCTTAGACATTTCAATGGAAGCGCAATGGGGGCAGTAGTTGTTCCTGCACAGAGAAGCGCAGGAGGCAGGGCCGGCGACGTTCTCGAAGTCGTTCCTCCTAACGCCACCTACGACCATTGGTGCGTCAATGCTGCCCTTGTGGAGGTTGATGGTTTCAATGTGCAAATCTATGTCCGTGATATAGGAGATGGCAGGAGTGCCTTTGACCAAGTTGCGTTTCAGGGTTCTTTTAACACTTCATGCACGACATCTCCTGCGCCGGAACCGGAGGCAGAATTCCAAAGTCTTCTTGGTGGAGACTTCAAAACAACTATCCGAACAAGATAATACTTCTTGCAAGGCAAGATTACCTGCCCGTCCGTCACCGGATGGGCACTTTTAAATCATTTCCTTGCAACGCCTTGCAAAAAATGATAACGGGGGTATGCTGTATATAATATGCCAATTACTCAATCTGCTAAAAAGGCGCTTCGGCAATCAAAGCGGCGCTACGAGCATAACAAAGAAAAAAAGGATGAACTGAAAGATGCGATAAAGAAATTTAAAAAGGCGGCTGATGCCGGCGACGCCGCGGCTGCCCAAAACTATCTCAAGCTCGCCTACAAAAAACTCGACAAGGCCGCAAAAACGTATCTCATCAAAAAAAATACGGCAAGCCGTCTAAAGTCCCGGCTCGCCATCTATCTCAATAGAAAGAGTTGATTTTTTGACTTGCGATTCCTGAATTGAGGCAACAATCAGTTAGTTTCCCGAGAACGAACTAACTCAATAGCCGCTTCAATGGAATTGACGACGGGTATATTTTTTTCTCGAGCTACCTTCTCTGTCCACTCGCGATGTCTTAATACCAAAGCAAGTCCTTCGTCACTGGCTTTCGCACCGCCATCGTAATGCGCTCCACCAGATTTTTCAATGATACGTTTTTTGTGTTCCTCCCACGGAAGCATGACTACGACAATGTTTTCGGGAACGTATTTATCATCGGGGTCAAAAGAGGTGGTAAGTGCCCAGAGTCCGTGTTTTACCATTGATTCGTTTACTATCCCGCACCGCTTCTCGACTTCTTGAATGACTTTTTCTCCCATATCCCACCATGGTAAGGGGCGCAATGGAAGAACTCCGGGCTGAACAGGGTGGGCATCTGTTTCTCTGTATACAAGATCAGCATCAATGAGGTCGGTTTTTCCTTCTGCGCTTGATGTCTGATTGCGGCATGTTGTTGATTTGCCGCCACCGGATCCAATGAAGATCATTGCACCGCGCTTGTGCCTTACATGTCTTTCCGAATATTCCCGAACCACTTTTTCAACCTTTTCGGGATCAAGCGGTTCAAGTTCAAGCTCTTTATGTTCCATATTTATAATTGTTTCTTTACTGGCCATTCGCTTTAGGCTATTGTTGCTTCAGTTTATTCTTTGGCATTACCTTTCGTTCCCGGAACTCATTATTAACTCGGCGAGCCATTTCAAGAATTTTTTCTTTCGGGACGACATAGTCATCATAGTTCCTGCCATCGATTGCTATTGACATCGAGAGGTTGGGGTCATTTGAGCCGTGAGTTTGCGCTATTATTTCTTCATCGGTTTCCTTTTGTGCCATGACTTGCATATCTTCTTGCATGCCGAAATCAAGTAATTCCCAATCCCGCACCATTTCGTACTCTTCTTGTGTTATCTGCCAGATCGTGCCATAAGTAATGGCTCCGGACTTTGGTCTTATTATGTATAACTTTGCGTTACCACCAAGAGCCGCTCTCATAATTTCTCTGGGCGAACGCGCTACTGGTGCTGTCGATAAAACCTTGTCTGGTATGTGCTCCAGATTTTGTATCACCAACTCGTAATTAAGAATAATTCCATTTGCGCCCGATAAATTAGTTCTTCCAATCATGGCCGCCATCATGTCATGGTCACGATTTGTCCCGTACCCAAAATATGATATCATTTTCATAAGTAGGTCAATAATAAGTTGATCATACACCAACCATGAATCGAAAAGAAATCATAAACGGTCCGGGCGTAACCAGTGGTCCCGAGGCAGGACCAGAATCCATCCAGGGGCCGGAGATAAAAGGCGTAACTGAACATGATCTAAGAGTGGTGCTTCCGCATATTGGCGAAACCTCTTTTGTATTACAAAGAAACGCGAAGGACGAGCGCAATCCAGAATCTCCCAATTATGGTGCGCTTACACCAGAAGCCGCGGAAAAAACGCGCAACGATGCTAGGGCATATTTCGAGAAAATTTTGAACGGCTTGCCACCAGAAGAGAGAAACCAGGTAGAAATACTAATTGTTGCCTCCGACGCAACGCTTGTCGCCACTGAAGGTCCAGAATTTAACAGTCCTCACAAGCGCAGTCTTGAAACGGCAGCGGAGGTCATGAAGGGAGCTAGGGAAGCCCTGAAAGAACTTGGTGTGTCAGAAGATCAGATAATCAACACTTCACTTACAGCAATTCGCGCTCGCGCTAAAGAGGATTCAAGAGACATAGCTGAATTTACAGAGCTTGAACCTCTGCGGGTCCTCAAGCAATCGCCAGAGTTTGTGCAATACCTAAAGGAAAAATATGGAGCCGAGAAAGATTTTTGGGTTGCGTATGAGACCGATACGGAAAAAGTGGAAAGAGAAAGACTCGGCGCTGAAGGCGTCGAGGATATTGCCGAGCGCATGCGTCGCTTTATTAAGCTTTTCACTCGTTATGGTAGAATGATACATTCTCATTACAAGGAAAAACGTCTTATTGTCTGGGCTGTGAGCCACTACGACTCGCTCAGCCCCTTTATTAAAGTAAATGTCTTAAAAAGACCGGCGACTGACTATTTGCCAATAAATGCTGGCGGGGGCATTACATTAGAGATTGATAAAGATGGCAAAGCGAAGACCGAGCTTAGTAATCAGAAGTTTGACGTTAGACTTTAATCCCTCTCTCCGCTTTCTTTCGAGAAATGTAATCTAATCTTACCTGCCGTTTTCTGGCCAGTTTTTTTTAGTTGGCACTTCCTCTCGTATGTAGCTTGAGTCAATGACTTTTGTAATTTTTCGGGGTTCCTTCACTAATCCGTATGTCTTCACAGTAATCAGATCCCCTTCTTCTGTCATAGCTTTGGCAACGATGTCTTCGGACATGCCATAATCTATCATCTCCCACTCCCGAAGATATTCAAACTCTTCCGGGCTGATATACCAGATTTTCCCGGGCACTGTTTTGTTTGGGTTCGCGCGTATTGTATAGAGTTCATATGTTTCTCCGAAATTTTTCATGATAATATCCCGGGGCGACATATTTAACGGAGAGTTTTTGGGTACGATATCGCTTAAGTCTTTCGGTGTCTGTATGCAAAGTTCATAGCCCTGCAATAGGGCATCTTCATATAACAGCTTTCTTCTTCCGAACAGCGCCCTTAGGCCTTCTACTTTCTCCTTGACAACATAGGAAAAGAATTTAACTAGATTTCTTTTCATAAAAAGATCAAAAACTGAGTAAAGAGGATGGTAGAATTGGATGACGGAAGGCAACGAATACAAGAGTTAGGCGCAGTTTTAGGGTATCTGCCCGCTCAAAAAGATACCCGAGAATTATCCCTAGCTCCAAGCTGCCATTTTACGCTCGGCTGTTGGTTTTCGGGCGGGTCTGTATCAAATGGCTTCCAAAAAACCGTCTAGTTTTATCGTGGTGTGGCCGTTCTCTAATCAATAGCTTTGCATCACTTCGGTCGGGGTTTTAAAGTTTAATCCCATGTGAGGTCTGTCAATATTGTAGTAACGGAGA
>Ga0155700_107_pt1 | contig 9276 bp, 4 predicted proteins | sample RifCSPlowO2_01_FD_107357 | JGI IMG/M metagenome (GOLD analysis project Ga0155700, IMG submission 107357) | Parcubacteria group bacterium RIFCSPLOWO2_01_FULL_48_18 | reverse complement strand
GCCCTGGGCGACATTATTCTTGCCCGCGCCTTGTTCAAGCAGGCGTTCCCGCAGAGCCATGGCTTCAGGCGTGCCCACTCCAGCCAAGCCCTGGGCGACATTATTCTTGTCCGCGCCTTGTTCAAGCAGGCGTTCCCGCAGAGCCATGGCTTCAGGCGTGCCCACTCCAGCCAGGCCCCAGGCGACATAGTTCTTGCCCGCGCCTTGTTCAAGCAGGCGTTCCCGCAAGGACATGGCTTCAGGCGTGCCCACTCCAGCCAGGCCCTGGGCGACATAGTTCTTGACCGCGCCTTGTTCAAGCAGGCGTTCTAATTCGCTCGTTATTTTATCGACAACTTCTTTCTCCGGAGCAGCGGGCCGTTCAGGTTTCTTCCTGCGAAATGCGGCTTCCTGTTCAGGCTCAAGAGGAGTGAACCGCTCAAAGAGCGTTCCTTTGGGAATGCTGATCGGGGTGCCGCGAATCAATGACGGCGATTCGAAACGGGATTGCGGAGCGGATTCCGAATCGTGATTTCCCGGCATTATATTTCCCTCAATATCCTTTTCCATAGATTCATGGATTTGCGTTAAACTTTAATTTTCTGCGGATGCAATTTTCTGAATTGCTCGATTATATCTCTCGCAAGGATCTGCGGCAATTGCGAAAACGAACGGAGCGGCGGCGCGGCATCCTCGCTTACGGAGTTTCCGCCAATCACGAAGCTGCGCACCGTCATTCTCTTTGATTTCAGTTTCCGGTGCATTTCTTCGGTGGCTTCGAAATTATCCGGTCCGCCGTCGGTTATCTCCGCTGTATAATTGATCGGCAGCTTCTCTTTCGGAACGCGCTTTTTCTTCAAATCGTTCATTTCTTTGTCGAAATCAACTTCTATCAATTGCATCGTCTGGTGCGTGGGCGTACTGCCGGAAGCAAGCTGGATCAAAGCCGAATAGAGCGCCCATTGCTCTTTTGCGGTCCATTTATCAGTAAGGTGCAGCCGCACTTCACCCCGGCTCGAAGCAAGCGTAACCATGAGCTTCAACGGCAAGAGGTCGGTTTCGTGAACCTCGCGGCGGACCATGTACGCGCACTGCATAAGACTATCCACAAAAAGCAGGGCGGCATCTCGCTGGACATCGGCTTTACGCCGGCCGGTTGCCGAATCCGGCTTGCCCATTGAACCGGAAAGATCGAATGAAAAGTATATATTAATCCCGCCGAAGTCGGATTCGACTTTTTCCACCATCTCATCCCGCTCAAAACCGGTCGGGTTGAATTCCTTGGAGCGGATGTCTATTCGTGCGCTTACCGGATCTTCAAGGCGGCTTCCTTCGTCCATCCGGACCGGCCCGCGATAGTCCCTGGCTTCGATCTTCCGCTCTTCTATAATTTTCCGCCATTCGTCTTTCATAAGTTCGGAGATCGAATTGCCGCGCTCATCTTTGATCTCCCGCACCCGTTCGAGCGCGCGCAAAAATTCCCGGGCTTCTTCCGGCGTACATTCCGCGGCTTGCGCAAATTGTTCGGCCTCAAGGTCTGCGGCGGATCTCTCTTTCTTCTTGCCTCCGGCCCCTCCGCCCTTCTTTTGCATTTCCTTAATCTGCCGCTTTACCTCCTCCTCGGAAGCAAGTTCATCATCTCCGCCTTCGCCATAATCACCCTCGCCGCTCTCGCCATCAAGGTCGCGCTCCTGCGTCTCCTCATCCATGGTCGAATCGCCTTTGGGAGTGGCATCAAGACGGATCGCGCGCCGCGAGAGCGAATCCCATACCTCAAGCCAGGCGTGACCGTTACCCGAATGCATTATCGCCTGTCCGGCGGCATTTCTTTCCTTCACGAAATAGCCGGAAACGAACCGCGCGTTCCCGTCGATTTCGGCAAGCGCCCGAAGCGCCATGGTATTCGCCACAAAACAATCCGCCTCTTTGCATTTCCACAACACGGTAAAAAATTCCGCGGGATTTTTCGCATACGCCGCCCACGCATCTGCGCTGTTCGAATAGGTCAAGTGGTTCCTCACCAACTTTACGATCTCGCGCTTCAGTTTCAACGAAGGCAAATTCTGCCGCTTCAGCGCCTCAATCTTATTTTTCAACTCCGCATCGATCTCGCCTTGGATGCTCATTTTCGGGAATTCCGCATTTTCCGAAATCCGGCCGCGGCTCCCGGCGCGTATTTCATACGTAAATATTCCATCGGCATTAACTCTCAAATACCACAAACCGTCCTGGTTCCTTTGAATCTCCATGCTTCCTTCCGGCGCGTCGGTTTTCACGCTTTCGGAATCGAAGGTCCAATCGTACGGCAACGGGAGGGCGAGCGGCACGCTGCCACGGATTTTTCCGAGCATAACCCGCGCCTCAACCGGATTATACGCCTCGCTCGCCACATCGCGAAATTCGTTCTGCGTCTTTCCCCATTTCAAGGTCCCCGAATCAAATATTCCAAAAACAAGCTGGCGGTAGTATCCGCCGTAAAAAGGCGCCACGCGAAAAAGCGCGTTCGGTTCCCCTTCGCCTTTTTCCGTTCCAGCCTCCATGGATGACCGAACGTCTTCGTTCTGCGGCGGCACATCATTCGAGTCTCCGGGAGAACCGGTTTTTTCTTTTTTCCCCGGCTCTTCCGACGGTCCGGCCGGAACTTTATCGGGCCCCGCCCCGCTTTTCTCTTTAGCGGCCCTGGCCAGTTCTGCGAGATCACGATTCGCAAACCACTCGAGCGCCGCGCGGATTTGCGTATCATATACTCGCCGCTTCAGCGCCCACGAAACATCCGGATTGCGAAGAATATCGAACACATTAATAAAACCGCCTTCGGTCTTCACCTTCAAAAGCGGTTCAACGAGATTTTGAACTGGTTTCGGAAGTTCTCCCGCTCCCTCTTTCTCTTTGCGTCCCAGAAGTCTCGCCGCTTCGGCCAAAAACCGGTCGGTGAGCTGCAGGCCGGTTCGCGGCAGTCCGTCCGCTTGCGCAATATCTCTTTCAATAAGCCGCCTGAAATGCGCCGGCACCGCGCGCTTCCAGTCGAGATATTCCTCGGCCGAAGCCACGTCTTTGAACTCAAAAGCCGGCCGCCGCTGTTTTTGCTCGCTCACTTCCACCGCTCCGGTTTTAGCCCCTTCTATATTTGGCATGCCGATAGTATTATATGATCCATCCTTTAGAAACCGTTAAATAACCCCCCTTTTCTACTACAATTGTGTGGTTTCGGCTACGCCTTCGTCGTTCCTCCTCGGCGTATATTCCATATACAACCTCGTCGTCTCTTCTCGGCTCGCACGAAACCACACAATTTCGTGACGAAAAAGGGTTATTTAACGGTTTCTTATCAATTAACTTCGGAGTGCTCAAGCGAAACTCCAGTCGGCGAAGAATGATGCGTTCGCCTATTTTTCATCATCATACGAATAGCCGTCATCGTCATCTTTTGCCGCTGACGGCGCCGATGAAAAAGCCGATGCTCCGTCGTTATCTTCGTCCTCTGTATGCGGCTCGCCGCGGGATTCAGCAACAGGGCTCCCTGCTTTCCGAAGCGAGTCGGCAAGCGCTTTGCGCAGCTCATCAACGTCCACTTCTTTTCTCTGTTTTCGTTCTTTCAATTCCTCGGTACGCGGCTTGAGCACTTCGCTCAAAGAAAACTCTTTCGCGGCCTCCCTTTTCTTTGGAGCGGCGGGCTGAGATTGAACCGTTCGAGGAGAATCGGGAAAAACTTTAATCACCTGCGGCTGCGGATCCATTTCGACTCGCCTCAACGAAGCCGGACGCTCCGGCACCACAGAGGCTTCAAACTCAATATCAAGTTTGCCCAGATGTCCCAAAAATCTTGCGCGCGGTGTCCGATCGAATTCCCTATGCCGCACCTCTTCTTTAACCGCCTGCTTGGGTTCATCCTGACGTTGAGGCACCACGTCAACAGCCGCACTCCATCGCTGAACCTCCTCTTCTACTATCCCGCTCGGCCGCGCAAACTGACGCCGCGATACATCAATAATATTCTGGCGGCTGTCCTGCGACAACTCAACTTTGATCGGCGGCAAGGTAGTCGCCGAAAACGGCCGAGACGTAACACCCTCACACATTAATTTCACGTACGTATGATAATTCGGCAGATTTACAAGATCCTGTATGATGAATTCCGGCTCAAATTCAGGCTCCAGAAGTTCTGCGTCTGTCGCGCCAATACGGAATACCACCATGGTTCCGCAATTGCCAAATACCGCGTCGCGCACTTTCGTATTGAGGTCGGTGACAAGCTGGCCCGTATATTGATGCGCGATAATGAGATTCAACCGGTATTTTCTGGCTTCTGACAAGATGCCAGCGAACGAATCGGTGGCAAAGTTCTGAAACTCATCCACATAGAGATAGAAATCCTGCCGCTCCTCTTCGGCAATACGCACGCGCTCCATCGCCGCAAGCTGCACCTTGGTAATAACCATGGCCCCGAGAAGCGCCGAATTATCCTCTCCGATCCTCCCCTTTGAAACATTGACGAGCAATATTTTCCTGGAATTCATGATATCATCAATGTTGATGGTGCTCTTGCTTTGTCCGACGATATTGCGAATGAGCGATGTATTGAGGAACTGTCCGACCTTGTTTTGAATCGGCGCAATGGCCTCGGAACGGAACCGCTCGTTGTATGCCTCATATTCATGAACCCAAAATGACCGCACTACCGGATCTTTCACGTTAGCCACGACTTTTTCCCGATATACCTTGTCCACCAAAATGCGGGGGATTCCGAGCAGCGTGCTGCCGGGAATATCCAGAAGCGCGAGCACGCAATTATTGAGAATGTACTCCATTCGCGCAGACCATACATTGGACCAGATTTTCGTGAAAATTCCCATGAGTCCGGAAGCAACAAGGTGTTTATATTTCGGATCCGACACCTCAAGCACGTTGAAGCCAATAGCATGATCCTGGTCAGCCGGATTAAAATAAACCACGTCGTTGATGCGCTCCGGGGGAATAGACGCTGCAATTTCTTCCACGAATTCTCCGTGCGGATCAACCACAGCAACGCCGTGGCCGGCTCGAATATCCTGCAGGACCATATTTTTCATCAAAACGGTTTTTCCTGTGCCCGTTTTCCCAATCAGGTACATATGCTGACGCCGGTCAAGGTTTCGAATGCCAAACATCCGCTCTTTTCCTCGAAAATTAGTTTTGGCGAAATAAATAGTATCCATCTGCTTTATGCTAATTATACCACAATATTATATCATAGGTAGGATAAAATTGCAAGAATGGCTTAACCATGCGAGTAAGCAGTTACTGGTGCTGAATTGACTTAATTTTGACACCATCATTGTCACAGGGCGTCCCATAAATACAGTATTTTTTGTCATAGAGTAGTCAAAAAATTAAGTTAATGAAATGCTCATTTCTATTTCGATAGATTCAGATTATTCCTTCGAGATAACACTTCGAACACAAGATATGCTCATACTCTTCCTTAGTATAGGAAGTTTCAAATCCTACATTGCATTGAGAACACGTTCTTTTAACTAAAGTCATATTTTTTACCCATTGCCTGAACTTGGATCTGACGCGGCAGAAAGGACACTCCCGCGGAAGCGGCACATTCATCCGGCGCAAAAAATCAAGTTCCATCGGAATTATTCTAAATCCTTTACTGCAGTTCGCGCATTGAATTATTTCATTTAAAATACTATCCGGCGCGTCTTTAATATGATCCGGCAATTTTTCAGCAGTCATCGTTACGGCATACTGTCTTATTTCGGGACTTCTCCATCGATACCCCTTCACCCCTGCTTCTTCTTCGCTCAAGGGGAAAAACTCATTCGCCATTGTTTCGTTGTAGGCAAACGGCGACAGCTCCGGCGGTAAAAATTCTCCATAACGATACTCGACGCCGACATCTGAATTTTGACCCTTGATCTTTGACACGTACGGAACTTCATTCATGTGCCGGATGATTTTTTCTCTAAGTTTTTCAAATTCGTCTTTTGAATACTGCTTGTTCAAAATGCAATAATCACGCTTTCTCACGGACACGCAGCCGAAATGATGCGCAGCGCCGGAAGACAATTTCCCGTATTCTATATGATGCGAACCCAGGCCGGCTTCCTGACAAAATTTCATATCTGAAACGTCTTCTCCCGTATTACAGCACTCGTATGAAAACTGCATATTATTACCCCAGCTTGAAACGTCGTAAGAATCCTTTATCGGCGCCTGCGACGCCATAAGCATATATTTGCAATCTTCTGCGCCTATGACCTCACGGCAGTCATAACAATTTTTGGACTCGAATACGTAATTACCAGTGCAGCCTACGGACATATCATCCATTCGCGCCTTGGGGACATATTTTTTAAAATGCTCATTGGCAAGGCGCCTTGCCTTTTGATATACCGCATACGACCCGAGGTCCCATTTCTTTATTTCCTCAAAATACTGTTCTTTAGTATACGGCTGATTGAAAATATAATATCTCTTATTTCTGAGGTTTGCGGACGCAAAACAATTCTGACAATTTCTACAGTCGCGCAGGAAATAACAATCGACCGACTCGGTTACCTGATGCACTAGCCCAATACCGCGGTTTACCTTCCAACAATTCATCGAGTCATACATCCATTCGCAAGAATCGATAAGAGAACTGTCAAATACGGACTTCGAATGAAACACATAATAACCGTATGCCGAGTCCTCAACGTAATCCGTATGGAAAAGAAGATAGCAATCTTTAAGATGTCCGGCGTGGTTGTTGTAAGGAGACGTCGCAAGAGCCGGCATATCTATAGAAAGACCGAGCAGTGGAACCTGATGCCACAACTCATTCAGCTGCTCAAAAAACGGCCGGAAAAAATCATACTCCTTTCCGTATGAAAGCGGATCCCAATCATCAGACCACCAGCAAGGAGGACAATATACAGTGTACGGGGCATCCGGAGCGTATATCGAAATCACCTCTTTCTTGCACAGGTCGCACGGCCGCTTGTAAAGACTGAACACATTTAAAAACGCCAACCGCCTCTCTAACCGGCACTGCGGACAAAAAGTCGGCGCCGGAACTTCTATCTTTTCGTAAAACAAAAAATCTTGAGCGTCAATAACAAATTCGCCCTTGCAGTTTTGACAGATTTTATGTTCTCTATCAGACATACAATGAAAGATTTGCTAAGCGAAATCCCGAGCGGAGCCGAGGGACTCCGGTTCAATGGTGAACTTTTGTTTACAATTTTGACAGATTTTAGTTTCTGAATTCATAAATTTTACAGTTTAACTATTCTCTTATCCGTACGAATAAGAAAATAGTCCTCGTACGACGAAAAATTTGAAAATCAGACAACCTCTTGTTGGTAGCAAGCTTCGCAGTACACAATCTCCGATCGGTCGGGCGCATAAGAAGTTTTGATCTGTTTTTGGCAGCGCACACAGATACGATCATAAATCTTCATAGGGCCGCGGCGGCGAATGCGATCCTGGTGCCGGCAGTAAAAGCATTTCCGAGGAATCGGCAGAATCATGCGCCGGTAAAACTGAAGTTCCGCGGGGATAATCCGATAGTTTCTGCTACAAACAATACAGACTAAAATTTCATTAGTGATGCTTTCTGGAACATCTTTAATATGATCGGGCATTCCCTCTGGCTTCAAAGTTTCTTTACCCCTGGTCATCTGCAAATTTTCTTCCCAGCGATAACCTTGCGCAATCGCCTCCTCTTTATTTAACGAAAAGTTCTCTTGAACAATGGTTTCGTTATAGGCAAAAGGCGCAAACGAAGGGGGGAAGAAAAGCCCATATTCCCCTTGCTGCTTCAATTCCTCTATTATGTGCGCACGGATCTTTTTATATTCATCCTCGGAATAAAGTTTATTCAAAATCGCGTAGTGCGTCTTTTTGACGCCGTCGCAGCCGAAACAATTCTCACTCCCTCGAACCGCTAAAGAATATTCAACATTCTGACAGTTTTCTGCCCACCAGCATGCGATGATCCGCGACGAATAACCGACGGCAACCGTTTCAAGCAGCAACTCTGCGTTCCTGCCGTGGCCGATAATGTCATAGGCATCCTTCGCTAACTTAACTGAAAAGGCGTAACCAAGATCCTCGCAAAATGATACCTCAAAACTAGCGTGGCAATTCTTTGATTCAAAAATGTAGTTGCCGGTAACGCCCACGCTCCTCAAATTGCTGTTTTCTCGCCTGGGGAAACGAAGCGCAAATGCTTCAAATTGTTTTTGAAATCCTTCTGCTCCACGATAACTGCCGCGAATCGCCTCAATGCGCCTTTGATACTCTTCTTTTGAAAGCGGTTCGTTCAAAAAATGGTATTTCTTATGGCGGAGATTGACGCAACCGAAGCAATCCTGAAGACCGGCGCAATTAATGAGATATCCGGAATCAAGGCATTCGACCACATTCTCGGCAAAGGAGACGCCCGCGCTGTTATGGACGCCCACGCCTTCATAGCTCCGCTCCGATTCGTCCACGTAATAACTGTCAAACACATCGCGGCATTTTATGAGGCCGCGGGAATAAGCGCAGTTTTCATTTTTAGGGCCGGAGTTTGAAATCAAATAGCAATCCTTATTGCCACCCGCAAAGTTTTCATAGGGACTGTTGACGCTCTTAAGCACGTCGCTGCTGCTGATTGCTATCTTAGGAACCGCGCGCATGAGCCCACCGAACTGATCAAAAAATTTGCGGCCGAAATCGTAGTTTTTGCCGTAAGAGAACGGATCCCACTTATCTGAATGCCAGCAATCTGGGCAGTAGACGGCACAGGACGCTTTTGGATGGTACATTGAAATAATGGACTGCAAACAGAGATCGCATTTTCGGTTGTAGAGTTTAAATTCATTGCGGAATGCCGCCCGCCGCTTAAACCGGCATTCCGGGCAAATCACCGGCGCCGGCACCCTCATTTTTTCGTAAAAATCAAAATCCTCCGGTTCAATCCAAAACTCTTGCTGACAATTCTGACATTTTCTTAACTCTCTATTCATGGATTTTTGTCCCGATTTTGTATAGATCTTATTTATACACAAAATCGGGGATTCCCGATTTCTTAATCCCGATTGCCTTGCAATCGCGGATAGAAATCGAAACAATTTTGACACTTTTCTTCCCCGGTCATGCTTTCCTATTCGCGCGAATTAGAAATGATGGCAAGCACCAACTTAACCACCAAGGGCGGCGCATCTGCTAAGCGATAATAAACCGTCGGTCATGCTTTCCTATTCGCGCGAATTAGAAATGATGGCAAGCACCAACTTAACCACCAAGGGCGGCGCATCTGCTAAGCGATAATAAACCGTC
>Ga0155700_108_pt1 | contig 9859 bp, 8 predicted proteins | sample RifCSPlowO2_01_FD_107357 | JGI IMG/M metagenome (GOLD analysis project Ga0155700, IMG submission 107357) | Parcubacteria group bacterium RIFCSPLOWO2_01_FULL_48_18 | reverse complement strand
CAGAATCGCGCTTTTGTGGATGACTTTTTGGGGATTTTGGACCGCGCTTCTCCGTCCGCTCGTTGGCATGCCTATTTGGGATTTCGTTGAGCGATGGGCCAATTGGGGAGCTCCGCTTGCGCTGCTTCTTTTGGTCGGGTGGCCCAAAACATTAAAGGATTGGTTTAAATAAATATGGCACAATTTCAAAAAATATCATTGTTTCTGCTTCGTGTATCAATGGGATGGCTGATGTTTTACGCTGGAATTACGAAAATTTTAAATCCCACATGGTCCGCGGCTGGATATTTGAAAGGCGCGAAAACTTTTACGGGATTTTACCAATGGCTCTTAAGCCCGGACATTCTCCCGACCATAAATTTCGTAAATGAGTGGGGCCTTGCGCTTCTTGGCGTCTCGCTTATTTTTGGCGTTTTCGTCCGCCTAAGCTCCGTTTTAGGCGCCGTGTTAATGTTGTTATATTATTTTGTAATTTTAGATTTTCCACACCCGAACGCTTTTTCTTATATTGTTGATGAGCACGTGATTTACGCTTTGGTTCTGATTTTCTTTGCTGCAACTCGGGCGGGCAGAGTCTGGGGCTTGGAAAATTGGTTGAGTCAAAAATTTTAAGTATGTTTTCCGCGCATAATTTTTCATCGGCGTCTTATTTAAGAAATTTTATATTCGGCGTGGAAGACAGCTTAGTATCCACCGTCGGGCTTCTTTCAGGAGTCGCTATCACCGGAGCCGAGGCGCGCACGGTTTTTGCGACCGGAATAATTTTGATTTTCGTTGAAGCTTTTTCAATGGCGGTAGGAAGCTTTCTTTCGGAACACTCCGCGGAAGAATTTATGCAAAAAAATGAAACACCTCTGCGCCAGTCTCTTTTTTTGGGCGGCGTAATGTTTGTTTCATATTTTGTCGCCGGTTTTGTTCCTCTTTTGCCGTACGTCTTTTTTCCGTTAAATTCGGCCTTTTGGTATTCAATCGGATTTTCTCTTCTGGCACTTTTTTTGCTCGGAGTTTTTAGCGCAAGGCTATCTAAGATCAATTTTGTTAAAGGGGGCGCTCGCATGCTGATAATAGGCGGAATCGCAATCGCAGTCGGCGTTTTGGTCGGGCGTATAGCAACAAACCTATAACTGTTCGCTTTTGACTTTTTTGGCTCTTCGGCGCTATAGTGGCGCTAGATTAGGCGAGTTGAAAAATGAGAGGAATAATCTCGCGCTATCGCGATTTGATGCCGCCCGAAATTCAGGCGATTTCTGATGATAAAATCGTAACGCTTGGAGAAGGCGGGACACCCCTTATTCGCGCGAAAAATTTAGAGGAATATTTGAGGACGCAAAATCCTAAATTCGCGGCACAGGTTTGGTTAAAAGACGAGGGCGTAAATCCGACCAAATCTTTTAAAGATCGCGGGATGACTGGAGCGGTTTCTTACGAAAAATCGATTGGGCGCGCGGCTGTTGCTTGCGCCTCAACCGGAAACACTTACGGTTCTGCCGCGGCTTACGCTAAAAAAGCGGGAATGAAATGTTTTGGGCTTGTCCCGGAGGGCAAAGTTACTCCCGGCAAAATTTTTCTTGCCAGCATGTACGGCGCGACAACAATTGAGATTCGCGGAAATTTTGACGCGGCTTTTGCCTTGGTAAAACAGTTAAAAGATGTCGGAGTTGTAAACAACATTCATCCTTACAGGCTTTGCGGGCAGGCAACCGCCGCGTTTGAAATTTGTGATAAGTTAAAGCGATTCAAACGGGTGCCTTCGTATCATTTTCTTCCTGTTGGCAATGCCGGGAATATCACGGCCTACTGGATGGGTTACACTCTTTATAACAAAATGGGTCAAATTCCATTTGCGCCAGCGATGATGGGCTGTCAAGCCGAGGGAGCCGCCGCTATGGTTTTGGGAAGAGACATAGAAAACCCTGAAACGGAAGCATCAGCTATCAGAATCGGGAAACCGGCGCGGAGAGAAGAGGCGACTCGCGCGAGAATAGAATCCGGCGGAAGGTTTTACAGCGTAACGGATGACGAGATAAAAGAGGCCAGAAAACTTTTGGTGGAAACGGAAGACGTATTTTGCGAACTTGCATCCGCCACGTCAGTTGCTACCGTGATCAAACTGAACAGATTCGGCAGGCTTGATTTTTGGAAGATGGTAACGGTTGTTTGCACTCTTACCGGGAGCGGATGGAAAGATTTGGATACCGCGTTCGCGCAATTTATTCCGCAAAAATCCATCGTGATTGAACCGAAACTTGATGACGTAATGGATGTGATTAGGAGCAAGTAAAGGCCCGCAAGGCCTTTTTTTTGTATGATTTTTAGGATAAAGTTAAATCATGTTTCGTGCGGAAATACGGAAAGAAATAGGAAAAATTGTGCCGGCTGGTACGATTTTTTCTGTTGGAAGACCGGAAAATCCAGAACACGGCGACTACTCGTCTAATGCAGCCCTTGTTGTGGCAAAAGAATTAAAGAAGAATCCGCGCGAGGCTGCGGAGGAGCTGAAAAACAAGCTGCTCAGCAATCCAATTGCTAAGTGGGTAGAAAAAATCGAAATTGCTGGTCCGGGATTTTTAAATTTTTGGATTAAAAAAGAAGTGCTGTTTAAAGCGCTTGGCAGCAAGCCCAAGTTTCCTAAAAGAAAAGAAAAAATCTCGCTTGATTATTTAGACGCGAATCCAACCGGCCCGATTCATATCGGGCATGCCAGAAGCGGATTTTTAGGAGATGCGCTATCGAATATTTTAGAGGTTGCTGGTCACAAGGTGTCACGAGAATTTTATGTTAACAACGCTAAAGTAAATACCCAGATACGCTCATTAGGTAAAACCGCGCTTGGGCGAGGCGAAGAATATAAGCATGCTCAACTTTTTTCTTTGCTGAAAAAATCAATAGTCAAAAAAAAACTATCAAAAGCAAAACATGAAAGCGAAGCAGGTTTTTATATTGCCGGCCTTATTCATAAAGAAAACGAGCGATTTCTTAAAAATAAAGCCAAAATTAAATACAATCTTTTTTTTGAAGAAGAGTCGGTTTACGCGTCAGGCCTTTTGAAAAATATTCTTGAAAAACTTGTTAAATCCGGCGCGGCCTATGAGAAAGACGGAGCGATGTGGCTGCGTGCGTCTAAATACGGCGATAGCGAGGATCGCGTACTTGTCCGAAGCGGCGGCGAGCCGACTTATGTGGCGGCGGATATTGCTTACCATTGGGATCGAATGGTTAAAAGAAAATTTGATTTGATTATTAATATTTTTGGGGCAGATCATTACGGATATGGGCCGCGCCTAAAAGCCGCTTTGGCCGCCTTAGGCCTTGATCCAAAAAGAATTAAGATTATTGGGGTTCAAACAGCGCGTCTTGTATCCGGCGGCAAAGAGGTTAAAATGTCGAAACGCAAAGGCGAATTTATAACGCTTGAAGAGCTTTTGGATAATATCGGCCTTGATGCCACTAGGTGGTTTTTTTTGGAGCGTTCGCCTGACACTCATATGGATTTTGATTTAGATTTAGCGAAAGAGAGAAGCAAAAAGAATCCGGTTTATTATGTTCAGTACGCGCACGCTCGAGCTTGCAGTATTTTGCGGAAAAGAAAAGCTGGTAAAATAGTAAACCTTGAATTACTAACTCAACCTGAAGAACTTGCTCTCATTAAAAAAATCTTGCAATTACCGGAAATTGTTGAAGATATCGCTAGGGATTACCAAGTCCACCGCCTCCCGCGCTACGCTTACGAACTCGCGCAGGTTTTCACAAATTTTTACGAAAAACATAAAGTTATTGATGAGAAAAATCCTGATTTAACAAAAGCGCGCTTAGCATTGGTTTTGGCGACACAAAAAACCATAAAAACCACCCTTTCCTTGATGGGCATTGCCGCTCCGGAGAAGATGTGATAGTCCAAATAGCAACCCTAGCGGTTGCTTTTGTGCAAGTATTGACACGTATTGAACGACTTGCTAGCATCTTTTCAGAAGCAAAATCGCAATAAGGAGGGGATTTATGGCTAAAACAAAGGGTGGCGGTGGTAGTTCGCGGGACACACAGGAGAGCCACGAAAACTTATCAAAACGGCTCACGGAGGCAGCGACAGCCCTTAAAGATGGTTCGCTCAGCGAATTTCTAAAAGATTCACTCGACGTTGATGCAGAAGATATCGCAGAATTTGTGGAGATAATGACGAAAACAACTGATGTTGTGCGTAAGTTAATGCCTGTGGCTGAGATGGTTTGGAAATTATATCGCAAGGACGTAACAAAAATTTTAGGTTTGTTCGGTGATGTTGTAAACGACATATCGGAAGATTTGCACGAAAAAATTGTCAGAGGGTACAATCTGAGCGCGAAGCTTAAAAAGTCCAAGTACGACGCTTTGGTGAAAGCTGGTTTTGCAGAAGCAGAGGCGATGCAGGTTTTGTTGGCAGAGATAAAACCAAAAGATTATAGCTCGCTTTTAAAATCGGTTTCTTCAAGCGCAAGTCGCAAATAACTTTTTGTGATTGAAGCAAGCAGAGCAACCCTAGCGGTTGCTTTTTTGTTTGTGTGTGATAATTTAGGATTAGAACGCAAGAAAAAGGTGGTTAAATTTATTTTGTTAGGGCCGATGGCTCTGTTTTTATCCGGCATTCTCGGGAGGACTTTTGTTAATTTGGCCTACTTGCTTATGGCCAATTCCATATTTTATTATGCTCTTTTTAAATTAGCTGATTGGAGCCAGACGCTTTCTATCTATTATCCGACAATAAGATTTTTGCCGCCGCATCTTGAATGGGTCGAACTTTTGCGAAGCCCTACTTTGGGCGGTTTTATTTTCAATTTCACCATTTACTCTACTTTCGCAATTACCCTTTGGGGAGGCATGTTTTTTAACAGCGGTTACTTAGACGAGGGCTCAAGGCATAATTTTAACCTTTTTATCCCGCAATTTTTGGTTTGGTTCTCCGCGCCCGCCGCATTTATCAGCATGAACTGGGTTTATTATGACCGGCTTCCAGCCTGGCCGGATATCGCGGCTCTTTGTTTTTTCGCCGTCGGCACAATAATCAGATACGTGTTTAGCGCGTAGGCCGTTTTCTTAAACGGCTTTTTTTGTTATACTTTTTTTATGTTTGACGAGAAGGAAATTTTGGAATTTTGGGAGAAAAACAAGGTTTTTGAGAAATCCGTTACCCAAAGAAAAGGTAAAAAAAACTTTGTTTTTTACGAAGGCCCTCCTACGGCAAATAACGTCCCGCACATTGGGCATTTTGGCGGAACCAGAGTATTTAAAGATGTGGTTTTGCGTTATAAAACTATGCGCGGTTATTACGCTCCGCGCCGTGCCGGTTGGGATACGCAAGGCCTTCCGGTTGAAGTGGAAGTGGAAAAAGCGCTGGGACTTAAAAATAAAAAAGATATAGAATCTTACGGCGTTGCCGCGTTTAACAAAAAATGCAGAGAATCTGTTTGGAAGTATAAAGAAAATTGGGAAAAATTTACAAGGCGGATGGGTTTTTGGATAGATATGGCGCATCCTTATATTACTTATGAAAACTCATATATTGAGTCTCTTTGGTGGGCGATAAAAGAATTCGCCAAGAAAAAATATTTATACGAAGACTACAAAGTCGTTCCTTGGTGCGCGAGGTGCGGAACGGCGCTCTCTTCTCACGAGCTCGCGCAGGGATACGAGAAAGTAAAAGAGGAGTCGGTTTATATAAAATTTAGGTCAAAAAACGACCCGCGCGCGCATTTTCTCGTCTGGACCACAACTCCATGGACTTTGCCCGGCAACGCTGCCTTGGCGGTTGGGTCAAAAGTAGATTACATAGCGGCAAAAATTGGGGACGAAGTATTGATTTTTGCGGAAGCCAGGTCTTCTATATTGGGTAATGATTTTCAGATAATAAAAAAGTTTAAAGGAAGCGAACTGGTCGGAAAAGAATACGAGCCGCTTTATTCCAATAAAGCGGCATATAAAGTGGTTGCCGGAGACTTTGTTTCAACCGAGGAGGGGACTGGAATTGTGCATATAGCGCCGGCTTTCGGGGACGACGATTTTCGGCTTTCCAAAAAAAATAATTTGCCGATTTTGGTTACGACAAATGAGCGCGGCATAATGCAGACGCAGGGAAAACCGTGGAACGGCGAATGGTTTAAAAAAGCGGATAAATTAATCGTGGAAGATTTAAAATCAAGAGGCCTTTTGTTCAAAACCGAAATCTACGAACACGACTATCCTTTTTGCTGGAGATGCAAAACGCCTTTGATGTATCTCGCACGGAAGACTTGGTGGGTGGACGTAAACGCCGTAAGATCCAAACTTTTGGCCAACAACCAAAAAATAAATTGGTTGCCTCCGCATATTAAAGACGGTCGGATGGGCGAATGGCTCAAAGAAAAAAAGAATTGGGCGTTTTCGCGCGAGAGATATTGGGGTACGCCCTTGCCTGTCTGGAGATGCGAAACATGCTCAAAATGGGAAGCGATAGGTTCGGTTGAGGAGCTTAAAAAACGCGGCATTGTTTCGGGCAATAAATATTTTATCATGCGGCACGGAGAATCCGAATCTAACAAAAAAAACATAACCAACTGCGATCTTGCACGAAACCATTATCCTTTAACCGCCAAAGGAAGGGCGCAGGTTGGAAAAACAGCAAAAATGATGCTTAAGAAAAAGATTAAACCGGATTTAATTTTTGCTTCTCCGTTTTTGCGAACCAAGGAAACCGCGGAGTTAATCAGCGAAAGATTAGGAGTTTCACGAGAGAATATCAAGGTTGACCCGCGCCTCGGAGAAATAAATACCGGAGTTTTTGCTGAAGGCGATCAGAGCCAGTACCACGCGTATTATAAAAATACTTTGGAAAAATTCGAAAAATCGCCTCCGGAAGGAGAGTCGCTTACTGATCTTAAAAAAAGAATGTGGAACGCGGTTTCGGAAATTGAGCGACGGTATCAAAATAAAACTATTTTAATGGTGAGCCACGAGTATCCTTTATGGATGCTTTGGGCCGCGACAGAAGCTCAAACCAATAATAAATCCGTTGACGAAAAAGAAAAGCGCGGCAATGATTTTATAAAAACCGGCGGATTGTTGAAGCTTGATTTTACAAATATCCCGCGCGATGAAAATCTTGTTTTGGATTTGCATAAGCCCTTTATTGATGAAATCAAGCTAAAATGCGGATGCGGAGGAGAGATGCGTAGGGTTCCGGAGGTTGTGGACGTCTGGTTTGATTCGGGCGCGATGCCGTTTGCGCAAAATCATTATCCTTTTGAAAAAAAATTGGAATATCCTGCTGATTACATTACAGAAGCAATAGATCAAACGCGCGGATGGTTTTACAACCTTCTGGCAATATCCACTCTTTTAGGAAAAGGTATTGCTTACAAAAATGTGCTTATTACCGGCCTTATTTTGGATTCTAACGGCAAAAAAATGTCAAAGTCTTTGGGAAATGTTGTTGACCCGATGGTGCCCATTGAAAAATACGGAGCGGACGCGGTGAGATGGTATTTTTTCACGATCAATCAGCCGTGGGACTCAAAGCTTTTCCGCGAGGAAGACGTTAAAGACGCCTCGCGCAGATTTTTTATGATTTTGTGGAACGTTTTGCAGTTTTGGAAAATGTATTGCGGCAGGCGACCTGGTCGCCACTTGGCGACCGGGTCGCCAAGTGCAGTAATTAATAAATGGGTTTTAGCGAAACTTGCCGAAACCGCAAATTCCGTCACTAAAAAACTGGACGCCTACGACATTGTTGGCGCGGCGAGAGAGTTGGAAAACTTTGTGGTTGACGACATTTCGCGCTGGTATGTCCGCAGAATCCGCGATGTGATGAAAAAAAATTCAAAAGAATCAAGAGAAACAAGCGCGGTTTTGGCTTATTTGCTCGGCGAAGTTTCAAAGCTTCTCGCCCCATTCGCGCCGTTTATCTCCGAAAAAATTTGGCTGGAGTTAGGGAATAAAAGAAGCGTGCATTTGGAAGATTGGACCAAGCTCGCGCCTTCCGGAGCGTTAGGCGCTCATTTACTTGAGAACATGAACGAAGTCAGAAAAATCGTGGGGCTAACTCTTGAAGCGCGCGCCAAGGCCGGTATTAAAGTCCGCCAGCCGCTAGCTGCGCTGGAAATAAAAAATAAAAAAATAAAAGACAAGGCATTGTTTGATTTAATTAAAGACGAGACAAACATAAGAGAAATAAAATTTGATCCTACATTAGAGGACGAAGTCCGGTTAGATACAAACATTACCCCCAAACTTCGCGAAGAAGGAATCCTCCGCGACCTTGTCCGCGAAATCCAGGCGGCTCGTAAGACCGCGGGACTGAAACCCAAAGACAAAGTTGTTGCACAAATCTCCCTGCCAAAAGAAATTTTAGAAATTGCCAAAAAGCACGAAAAAGATTTAATGAAAGAAACAAACCTAAAATTAGCGCAATTTTCTGAATCTTCTTCAACAAAAATTTCGCTGAAATAAAAAAACAGGGTAGCGGTTGATTCCCGCTACCCTGAAAGGCAAAAGGTTTAGACCAAACTAAGCCAATTGGCTACTGTACCTGCAAAGGCGATTGCGTTTAGAAGCTGCACGCTTAACCACAGCACGACAGTCCCCCCGATATAGTACACTGGCCACAAGATCACGACGAAATCTCTCACCTGTTTAACGCTCTTCCCGATTACCGGAATCGTATTACCGGCTGTTACGACGTTTTCCAAAAAACTTTGTGGGTTTTGCACAAAAGGCGGGTTGGCATACTTTCTTTCAACCACCAGGTTTTCTGCGGCGACCAAGCTATGTCCCACAACCAAGTAAGTAATTCCGGCAACAGGTGTTAAAACCGCCACTAAAACCGTAACCGCTAAAAACTGAAATTTTCGCATAATAACCCCTCCTTTTGGGTTGACGAGCCTATTTTGAGCCTATATTTACGCCTATTCTACGCAAATTCACGTTTGAAGCCGAACACTTGGCGGTATAGAATGTCGCCATGAAAACAAATAAAAAATACAAACACATAGACAGCGCGGAGAGAAAAGAAATAGCCTTTCTTTTAAGGAAAAGCTACGGCCTTGGAGGCGTTGCCGACGTTTTGGGAAGAAGCAAAAGCTCAATTTCGGACGAGATAAAGCGAAACTCGACCGAAGGCAAATACGATCCGGAAAAAGCCCAGCACAAGGCTTACGTGAAAAGAAAATACTCCAAATACCAGGGGATGAAAATAGTCGGGAACTCAATATTAAGAAACTATGTGGAAGAACAACTGGCCAAAGACTGGTCGCCGGAAGAAATATCCGGCAGAATCCAAGAAGCAGACAAGCACATTAAGTACGCAAGCAGAGGGGCAATCTACAAATTCATTTACAGCGTCTATGGCAGACCGCTTGAAAAACACCTGCGCTGCAAAGGAAAGAAGAGAAAGCCAAGAGGTTTGCTGCCTGTTACGAAACCCGAAGGCAGAGTATTCATAGACCAAAGGCCGAAAATCGTTGAAAATAGAAGGAGATTTGGAGACTGGGAAGGAGATTTCATCGTCTCCGGCAAGTCAGGCAAAGGAGTTCTCTTGGTGCTCTATGAACGCAAAAGCAGGTATACGCTAATTAAAAGAATCATTGGCCTCAACATGAAAACCGCCTACCAATACATATTTGAAATGACGGGCGGCATTGTGATTAATACTCTGACGCTGGATAATGATATTATCTTTAGAAAACACAAAGAGCTTTCAGAGATCATTGGCGTACCAGTCTACTTCTGCCATCCTTACCATTCTTGGGAGAAAGGCGGAGTGGAGAACACCAACAAGCTCATCAGGCAATACATTCCAAAGGGCAGCAACATTTCCATGTATTCAGACGAATATGTAAAAATGATTCAAGACAAA
>Ga0155700_125_pt2 | contig 10580 bp, 8 predicted proteins | sample RifCSPlowO2_01_FD_107357 | JGI IMG/M metagenome (GOLD analysis project Ga0155700, IMG submission 107357) | Parcubacteria group bacterium RIFCSPLOWO2_01_FULL_48_18 | reverse complement strand
GCTGAGGTTTCTCCGTAAAAGCTATAAAAACGTTGATGATTTATTAAAAGAAAGGTTTAACGAAAATTGGATCGCTAATAAGAAAATCCAGTCTATAATCAAAGAGGTTTTTAGAAAATAACCCCAGACCGAGACGGGTCATTTAATTTCTGGAACGACTCTCAAAGAACCCTTGTACTGATTGAATCGTGGTGGTTCTAGACCGGAGAATACAGCTGATTAGAAATTCATCCCGAGCACAAGCGAGGGACTGCTAAATTCATGGAGAAAATTTGAGCTTAGCGATTTAATCGTGATAGGCTATCCCGCTCGAGGAGCGCTGGTGTGATAAAATGGGAGTACTTAAAAAAGTTACTGGTGGTCGCATGGTATAAAAATCGTGACCGAGAAAGTCAGCTCTTGTTAGGAAAGATTCTCCGCCAGATTGGACAACCCCCATTTTAAACATTATGAATATAACCAAAGAAATACTGTGTCCGTCGTGTCGTGTAACTATCCCCGCGTCCGCGAACTTTTGTTTGCAGTGCGGAGTAAAATTGAAAGAACCTCCTATCGCAACGTCCGCAAAGAAGCAGATGGTTATTTATTTTATTAGTTTTCTTCTTGCTCCGTTCGGACTCGGCTATGTCGTTAAATACTTGAAGCAATCGGATCCAAAAGCGCGAAAAATAGGTATTACCGCGCTTATATTAACAATCCTTGCGATCGCGCTTATGATGTGGACCAGTAAAATTTTTTTGGGTTCATACTATGGTCCAATGAATACGCTTAGGTTTTAAAAATGTCATCGTTTCGTATTTTTCTCTTTGCCGTCTAAAGAACTGACTATATCCGGGAAATTTTTAAATTATTATGGCCAAATATAAAAATCTATTTGACGTCATTGTGGTTGGCGGTGGAGCATCGGGTATGATGGCGGCGGGTCGGGCGGCGGAACGCGGGAAGCGGGTATTGCTTCTTGAAAAAAACCGCACGCTTGGGAAGAAGCTTTCTATTTCTGGGGGCGGGCGATGTAACATCATGAACGCTGAAAGCGACGAGAATATCCTGCTTTCCTACTATGGAAAGGCGAAGCCGTTTTTACATTCCTCGTTTTCGCAGCTAGGCATGAAAGGCGCATTTTCTTTTTTTGAATCTCGGGGATTGAAGCTTAAAGTTGAGGCGTACAAACGCGCATTTCCAGAGACGGATAATGCCGAGGACGTTGTACGGACTCTTGGGGAATATATGGCAGAGGGAAAGGTTGAGACGAGACTCGGCATTACGGTACATAAGATGTTCGGCTCAAGCGGGCATATTGAAAAAGTGGTGACGGAAGAAGGAGATTTTTCTGCACGCTCATATATATTGGCCACGGGCGGTGCGTCGCATCCGGAAACGGGTTCGACGGGGGACGGCTTTAAGTGGCTGGAAAATCTAGGCCATAAGGTGGAGAAGCCGACACCGACCATTGTGCCATTGAGGACAAAGGAGACGTGGGTTAAAAAGATTTCGGGGGTATCCTTCGCCGACGCGAAAATTACATTTTTTGTTGACGGCATGAAGAAGATGTCCCGCACCGGTAATGTATTGTTTACTCATTTTGGCATATCGGGGCCGGTGATCTTGAATAGTGCGGGGAAGGTCGCCGATTTGCTCCACGAAGGTGTTGTTATTGCGCATATTGATGCTTTTCCTGCCACAGATATCGGCGCACTTGATCGGATGGTGAGGCAGGCGTTTGATGCTAACAAAAATAAGCTATTTAAAAATATAGCAAAACAGGTTGCTCCCGCGGGTTTTGCAGATATGCTTGTGTTTCTTGCCAAAGACATCAGTCCCGAAACAAAAGTACACAGCATTACCAAAGAACAGCGAAGAAGTGTTGTGAATGTGCTTAAGAACATCCCTCTCACTATTACGGGTTTGATGGGTTTTGATCGGGCTGTAGTTGCCGACGGGGGTCTCGTATTGACCGAGGTGGATATGCGGACGATGCATTCAAAACGTTACGGCAATCTTTTTGTGACAGGGGATTTATTGCACATAAATCGCCCTTCGGGCGGTTACAGCTTTCAGTTGTGCTGGACGACGGGGTATGTGGCGGGAAGCCATGCGTAGTCTTTGAAGTTCATTTTTAAGACACGGTTCGAGAGGAATCACATGAGACGTGGAATGCTCTTGTTAGCGACGCCTCATTTGTCTTATTCGATCCTGTCCGAGGAGCGTCGAAGTGGTAAAATAAAAGCACCCAAAAAGCTACTGATAGTCTCACGATATAAAATTCGAGACCGAGTTGGCCAGTCACCTTGAGATAGGCCATTCGGCTCTGAGAGCCTCAGGTCATTCGACTCTGAGAGTCTCAGACTCGATGAGCTCGATGAGTCGTTCAGACCCTGAGGGTCTTCAGATCTTCTGATTCAGAGAATCATCAGACATTCGTCCCGAGGCCGTTCAGACTCTGAAGAGCCTTCAGGCTCGAAGAGACTCAGTCCCGAGGGATTCGATGAACTCGATGAGCTCGATGAGTTCAGAGTCCGAGGCGCATCCGATTTGAAATAGTTCGCATCCTCTCGCCTCGCAAGGTTGAGCGCCCGTTCGAAAGACCGGGTGCCATGTTCTTGACCTCGCAAAATCAAGATAATAAAATAACTTATATGGTAAATTTGTTTAAGGAGAAAAAAATCTATATTGCAATTGCTGTTGTTCTTGTTGTCGTTCTGATAGTCGGCTTTTTCGGTTGGCAGCCGAAAAAACAAACGGTTGTTTCGGACGACGGATTGGCCTCGCTTGAAATTCCCAATGGGGCGCTTCCCGACGGGGTCTCTACGGATGCCGTTTCAATAAGAAAAAACGACGTTGGATATTCAGACGAGTTGCTGGCTGTTTATACTCTTGAACCGGAAGGCCTTGAATTCAAAGAGCCAGCGCGAATTTCGATCGTTTTAGATGTTAAAGCCGTGCCGCTGTCTGACGGCGGGGGGAATGGTATTGCCCTCGCGAATCTCCATCACGCGCATTCCGGCGCTGCCGGGCCGCTTTCAAATCAAAGCGGTGTCGTTGATCTTCGTGCGGGTAAAATGACTCTGAGCGCTCCCATAAGCGGCCTTTCTTCCGTTTCGGCCTGGAAGTATCATCCTATCGTTCGATTCACCGTAGGGGGCGTGACTTCTGGTGAAACGGAGTCCGTTACCATTGAAGGGCAAAGTTTTGAAGAAAGCGACGAGGGGGTTATTTTTTATGTCGGGGACGAATTTGATGCAACGGCGCAAGTTTTCTATCCGGATGAAACATTGATATTAAAAAATTCTGGCCAAGAACCTAAAGACCCGATTCCCCCGGAAGATTTGGACGAAGAAGATTTGGACTTTGACAGACGTCAAAAGATTTGGAGAAATGTTATGGTGGAGTTTTCGAGGTCGATCGGTGATCCCAAGGGGCTTAGATTTTGGCGCGAATTGCACCGGCAAGCCCTTGACGACCTCACTATAAGCGGGGGAACATTTTTGGCTTCCGAGTACTCCCCCGAAGTTGTTCCCGAGCAAATATACGGCGAACCGCTTCAAGACATACTTGAACTTGGTGAAAATAAATCCTATGCCGCAAAATTTACTTGCAAAACTGCGGGGGGTAGAATACTTGATCTTTTGCGATACGGACGGTATCGAGCTGATAAATACTCCGGGCGCGTGGGATACATGGAGTGGAAGGCGTATTTCACCTATAAATGGTCGGAAGCTATTTACGACAAAGATTCAGGATTTCTGGCTAGAATAGAATCATCCATTGATAAGCAGGATTGGTATTTTTCAATACCCATTACCTGTCTTCCCGCAGAAATGAAAACAGACTTGATGAGCGCCGAAGGCGGCATCATAGGAGAAGAAAAGAAAGAAGCGCCCGAGTCGCCGGGAGCTCCTCCAGTTCCCGCTGACACCAACGAGGCCCGCTGTACCGCGGTTTGCGGAAAGAACAGATATTCTCCGGCAACGTCACAGCAGGTCTGCTCGGATACGTCCAAAGATTTCTTGTGTATCCAGAATAAACAGGCCTGCTACGATTATTTAATTCCGAAGGGCTGGCAGAACGATTCTAACTGCTGCTGTAAGGACGAGCCTGTGGCGAGGTCTGCAGGAAGCCGTATCGATTGCGCAAAGTTCGTCGGGTGGGACGTCAATGGTTTTGCCGTTGAGAAAAATCCCAAATATCCGTTCAGCTCCGCAACTTTACCGCCAGCGGAGTGCAAGTAATCATACCGACTGATGGTTCGACTTCGCTCACCATAAAGCGCTGCTTGTCCTGAGTGCAGTCGAAGGATCGTCCACAACCCCCAGCCAGCTTGCTTGCCCGCCGACTTGTCCGCCGAAAGTTTACTGAAGGCGGAAGCTTTAGCGGAGGAGGGAGATAGGTTCAGAGTCCGAGGTGCGTCCTCCTTCGCTAAAGCTTTAGATGGATAAGTTCGGGATAGTAAGATAGTAATACCCCGAAAACCCTTTATGGGGTATCACCGGGGAAACATCCGAAACCGCGTTGGCTAGCATAAACAATGAATAACCTAGAGACTAAAGATACAAAGTCGGAGTGGGTTTTGGCAGTTTCTGGCATTAAGTTCGAAGCCCAGAAAAAAGGCGGTCTGATTTTGGGTGTAGATAAAACCGCCGTCGACGCATCAAAACTCAAAGAAATCGCAGAAGCAAGAGGGTTAGGCGAAAAAGACGAAATACATTTAACTGTGATTGGAAGCGATACGATGGAGGCTATTTTGGCTTCCCTGGGAAGAATTTCTGACAATAAAAGAAATGAAATTTTGTCACAGATTCAAGGATTGGCGGAAAGTACAGAATGGAAATTTAAAATTAAACCGGAGTTCTATTACGTGAAAAAAGAATATAACGATCCAGATCCAAACAATCACGAAAAAACTATTCCCGAAACAAGAAGATCTATTGTTCAGATGGTTGAAACTGAAAATTTAGGGCAGTTTTATGGCAAACTTGAAGAAATAACCGGATTAAAATTCGAAGTTCCTTTGCTACACATTACGTTATTTACTACAAGTACTCGTGAAGACAAAAAACAAAGAGGAATCGGAATTTATTCTGAAAAAGACTTTGAATCACTGAATCCAGAAAGAATTGAAGTGAACTGACTCTCGACCGAGACGGGTCAGCTACAAAAATAAAATGATTATCCACGTCGCATTATTTAAATGGAGGTCGGAGGCAGCGCCTGCAACTATCGAGAAATTAATTAATGATATACGGGGTCTAAAAAATAAGATTCCGCAAATTGTCGATATTTACGTTGGTGAGAATTTTTCAAAATGGGCGAAAGAATATACGCACGCTGTTGTAGTCACAACTCGCAGCCGAGAAGACTTGGACGCGTATCGGGCTCACTCAGACCATAAACCAATTGCCGACTTATGCGACTCACTCGAGGCCGATTCAATCGGTTTTGACTTCGAATCATAGCCCCGACCGAGACCCTTCGATAAACTCAGGGCAGGCTGGTCATTAAATTTCTAGAATCGTACCCGAATAACGCTTATACTGATTGAAACTGGTTGGTTCTCCCCCTTCGCTCTGTCGAGCTTCGGAGGGACACGGTAGACCGAAGAACACAGCCAAAAATAGTGGCCCTAGCAGAGAGGCACTGTTCTTTTCGTTGTCGAGGGACGCCGCATAGACCGCCGGAGCCGGTCGTGGTAGACTACGCATGATACATATGCCGAACTTTACTCCGAAGACAAGGATCCTCGCAGTCTTGGTCATCGTGCTTGGTTTGGCCGGAATGTCCTTTCTTTTAGCCAAACTTCGGGGATCCATGCAAAGCGGCAAAGAGACAACCGGTGCTATCCAAGCTCCTGTCGACGGCAGCTTGGCTGTCAGCGTGGAGGGCTTCGGTTTCACTCCTTACGACACGATTGTCATCAGGGGCGCAGGTTTCAATCCTGACGCGGCCACGGCGGTCGTATTCACTACTACTCGCACCAAGAAGAGGCTGACCGTGCCTGCTTTCAAGGTCATGGCGACCGAGGTGAGGGTGCCCGTGCCGCCGTTGGAGTATAACGATGCCAAGGGCACGTTCGTTCCTGATCAGGTCTCACTTATGGTGGTCCAGATGAAAAGGAACGGCGACAAGCTAAGTGTTCGCTCGTCGAATCAGAGTAAGCTTTTCATGGTCTATGCTCCGACCATGCCGAGCGCCGTCGTGAAAGCAGAGGGAGGCCAGATGCCGAAAGGCTCGCTCGCGCAGGTGGTCTTGGCCGTTGCCGTTGAGAAACTGAAGTCAGCCGGCGGTAAAGTGCCGGAAGGCAATCCCGAAGTGGTGGCGGCTATCGCGAAGGCGCAAAAGGGGATGGAAGAGCTGCTCGCCGGCGTCGAGAAGATCAAGAAGAATCCTAAGGTGACAGTGAGGCTGGCGACGACCGATGGTTCGACTGTCAGTATGGGCGTGGATGAGGTTGCTAAGATCGATGTCTTCTACGGCGGTTACCTGGGATTGGCGGAGGAGCGTTTGAAAGAAGCGGAGGGGAAGAGGCCGATCGGGCTGATCAGCGCCGCTTATGCTTCGACACCGTCCGAATGTTATGCGGCTGTCATGGGTAACCCCGATACCGATTCTCGCCTGAACACTCTTGTAGAGATTTTATGCGGCAGTAGCGGCGGCTTTGCCGAGACGGGCGACGCTGGCTGGATCAACGAGCCGTACTTGTTGCAGCTCATCGCCACACTGAAGTTGTCGGTGTACACGGACAACTGGAACATTCCGCTCAAGGTGGCGGCGGCGGCCGAGCTCTCCATGTACTTTGACCTGGCAATCGAGGGCAAGCTTCCGGATGTGGCTACTTTAAAGGGCCTGCTTGCGGCGTTGGGTGGTGAAGTGGGCGATAAGGTTATCGAGCAGCTTCTCGGTAAGAGAATGACGTTCTTAGCCAACCTGCAGACAGCAATCGATGCTTGGGATCTTGGATGCAAGGCTTTCAAGTGGTCGGGGTGCCTGTCATCGCGAGAGATTGCCGTCGGTGTGGGTGACATTATCATGGATATCGGTGACAGGATAAATTACTGGTTGCTCCCCTATGTCGATGCGATGATGCTCCCTGGCTATTCGAAAGTTGTTGACTTGGAACCGGTTGGCATTTCTAAGGGTGGGTACGATGAGTTGATTGGTCCCAACGTGACTTCTGGGCCATACCTTCCTGAGCCGGACACGACGCCGTCCCAGCCGTCGCCGAAACCAATCGTGCCGGATGACATCACGCCGGAGCCGACTCCGATGCCGGTCCCGACCCCCGCGCCGAAGCCGGTACCGGTACCGACGCCGAACCCACCCTCCTGCTTACAGGAGAAAGAGGCTGCGCAGAAACTCTGTCTGGCGGACTGCCCGGCTGAACCGGATATAGAAGAATACAACGCTTGCACGACTGGATGTGATTCAATCAGTAATCTTTTAGAAAGAAGCAATTGCATCAATAATTGCATCGGTGCCAGGTCAAGAGCGTATTCCGCCAGGTCCAGCTGCGTCACGTCCTGTTTGAACGCTTATTACAACACCAAGTGCCCATAATCGCGGCTATCATTGCCGCGCCGGGTCAGTCCAAAGACCAGGAAGACATTGCCGCCATAGTTTCGCAAAAGGTGATTTCAACCGGGACGCGCTTGGTTGATCCTGAAATGGACCCCGCTATGGCTATGATTACGAAATATTTTTCAGCAAAATCATAATTGCCGGCGCGCCCGCGAAGCAGAGACGGTCAGTCGTCGGGATTCGTTTGGTAAAAAGTTCTGGTTTTGTTCAGGGGGGACCAGCCAGCTTGAGATAGGCCATTCGGCTCTGAGGGCCTCAGGCCATTCGGCTCTGAGAGCCTCAGGCTCGATGAGGTCGAATGACAGACTCGATGAGCTCGATGAGTTCAGAGTCCGAGGTGCATCGAGAAAAGAGTATTTTCTAAAATTCGAATCCGTACCCCCCTCTTTTTGAAATTGAATCTAAAGTAAGCTTATGAAGAGAAACTATAAGGGCATAGCCGTTTTTGGCGCTCCCGGAAGCGGTAAAACGACTATAGCGAAATTGTTTTCCGCCTCTTTTTCTTCGGCAAAATACGTTGAGGCCCTTGATTTGGTCCTTAATCCCGCCGCTTCCCTTAAAGAGAAGTTGCCGAGGAGCGAAAACAATTTTATACGAACAATCGGCAAAATCTACAATGGGCGGCCCTGGAAGAATATTCCGAGAGAAGAAGCGCGCAATCTTTCTACGTATCTTAAAAACCGTTACTCTCCATCGGTAATCGCCAAAGCGCTTGTTTATATCCACCGGAAAAGATTTCCGAAGAAATTTATTGTTATTTCAGGAATTCGCGGCTACCGAAATTCAATTTATTTCAAGAAAAGCGGCTATTTGGCAGTTTATCTAAAAACACCGAATAAACACCTGGCGACGCGGGTTTCAAAACGCGAGCGTTTTACTAAAAAAGCGGCGGAAAAAGAAAGGCAAATCGAGGAGCGTCTTTTTTCTACCAACAAAGTGGAAAGAATCGCCCACCTTTCCTTCAACACTGCCGTTACCACAAAAGAGGAGATTGTTACCCAGATTAAAGCATTGGTGGAGGCGATTGAGTGCAAAAAATGTGTAAATTCGAGCATCAATTCGGCGAGCATAATAGGTAAATCTGGGTTATGTGATGTCTGCGAAAAATACGAAAGAAACTTTAGTAGAATACCATTACAGAAAGAACTACGGTTTTTGCTCTCGCTTAGAAATTCGGGTAGAGAAAGATATGACGCGATGGTTGGAATTTCCGGCGGAAAGGACAGCACCGTTACACTATGGGAGATAAAAAGAATGGGGTTCACGCCCCTCGCCTTTTCTTTAGACACCCACTATTACCCGAAGCGCATATTTTCAAGAGCAAAACAGGTCGCAGAAAAGCTAAATGTGGAGCATGAAAGAATCGACGTAGGGAAATACGTGCGCCCGGTTGACCGCGCCTGTTTTCAAAGAACGGCGGATTTATACAGCGAACGCGACTCGCAAGAGTTAAAAGAGAGATTCCGGAAATGGTATGCCGAAGGGCGGAGGCATTACTCCGTTAAATGCAGGCATGAAATCCCCTTTGTGAGAACTTGCCAATTGTGCAGGCGGCTTGTAATTCGAGCTTATTACGAAGAGGCGTTAAAGCACGGTGTGAGCGTAGTTATTTTGGGAATAAACGAATGGGCCGGATTAAGCCAGGATAGCGAATCTAAAAATTTTGCTTTTTCGGCCATCAGAAAGCTTCGCCCTTTCAGAAATAAACCGCCGGTTTATATTGTTCATTTGCCTTTTCTTCTCCAGAGAAAAATTCACGATACGGAGAAAATTTTAAAAAAACTTGGCTGGAAGATTCCGCGAGGCGAAAAGCTTATTGAATCTAATGCGAACTCATGCTTGTTTGCGCGAGCGGCCGAAGACAAGGCCAGGAGAATGTTGGGATTTCACCCGGATACCACAAGACTCGCGAGAGAGGTAACCGCAGGATTCATTACAAAAAAGCAGGCACAGGAGGCACTGACCAGAATTCATAATTACCGATATTCTGTAAAGCAAGTTTTACAAAAAGCGGAAATGATTTGATTGGGTTGTAACGAGGTTCATAGCCACTCCGTCTTTTTAAAATGAATAGTGTTATAATGCTTGATATACCCAGCAACTCTATATGTCAGAGTTGTAATACTTGATATGGCTTCTATCAACGATGAGCAAAAATCCACCGCGCCGTCTCCTGTTCCTCAGGGGAGCGGCGGCATGTGGGCGCGCGCTTCACAGTGGGTGAACGTACACCGGCAGCTGCTTTTTTTTGAAATCGGCGTTACGGCGCTATTTGCCGCAGGCATGATTTTAATATGGCAATATGCGTCGAAACAAGAAATTGAAGAATTTATTCGGGAAGCCCAAGACGTCAAAAGGCAGATTGCCATAACAGAATGGAGGCTCGAGCGGTTATCAGAGCGCTCGCCGGAAGAAGAACAGCGCATTGAGGAGCAGCGGGAAACGTTAGTCGCTCAAGAAGTTACCGAAGATGTGAAACTTGAAGGAGTCGAGATCATCGAAAAGGATGATAAAAAGATTATCAAGAATCACAGCTACGGCTATTACATTGAGATGCCCGGCCGTCTTGTGATCGCGCGGAGCATTTCCGGCGATTCCATTGAATTGCATGATCCTCAGTATATGTGCGAAGGCGATCCGTCGTGCGAGCCGGTGTTACGAATACGGACAGAAGCGAGTAATCCGAATCAACTTTCGCTTGAAGAGTGGTTTGCGGCAGAAGAACAAAAGAGCGGTTTCCCGCTGTATTCGCCGCGGGAGAAAATAGAATTGGGATCTCAAGCGGCATATCGGGTTACCGAAATCATACCGGATGTCTTCGAAGGATTTTATTATTACTGGAGCAGGGTGGATAAGATCTATTATATCCGCGTGGCAGACATTGACGACGAAACATACCGGCCGTACATAGAAACATTTCGTTTTGAGGAAGAATAAAGTAACTGCTCACGAGTTTGAAATGTTTGCCAAAAAGCAAAGAACTTTTGGCTCATTCTCGCGGCTCCAGC
>Ga0155700_106_pt1 | contig 11290 bp, 11 predicted proteins | sample RifCSPlowO2_01_FD_107357 | JGI IMG/M metagenome (GOLD analysis project Ga0155700, IMG submission 107357) | Parcubacteria group bacterium RIFCSPLOWO2_01_FULL_48_18 | reverse complement strand
TCGCGAGCCGGGAGTGCGCGATTGGGAGATTTGTCTCTACCGGCCGGTTTTTGAAGGCGAGGAGGGCGAAGAATTCGAAGAGCTTGTAAGCTGTTTGCGGACAGATGCAGATGGCCAAGTTTCGTGGCCGGAGCTTGAAGCAGGAGAGTATAGATTGGTTGAGGAAAGCCGCGACGGCTGGTATAACACTGACGAGCGTAATTCGTATTGGGTGGAGCTTGAATGGGGCGACGAGCAAACAGTTTGGTTCGGCAATTGGACCGAAGACGAAAACCTGCCTGAGTCATTCTTTGATATCACCCATGATCATGCAGTAGTGCAGACACCCGATCTTCCGATAGAGCTTTCGGGCACTTCGCATGATCTCTCGGGCGTAAATAGCGCAGAACTTACCGTGTATCAAGTGGGAGATTCGGAGCTTGTCGAAAATTATCCGGCTCAAAGCTTCTTCGATGTATTCACGGATATTACTTGTCCGAGGCCTGAGGAATTTGAGACGGTTCCGATTGAGCTTGTGCAGTTAAGCCTTGTAAGCGCTGATCCGTTGACGGTTTCGTGGGGATCAGGCTTTGCTCCTCCGCAGCCGGGCGTGTACTGCTTTGAGGTAAGCGCGACGGACAATGCGGGTAACGTGGAGCGCACTGCGGTTGCGGGACCTGTCGCGTACGTGCTTGCGGCTGAAATCTCCGCGGAAGACAGAAATAACATTACCAATACGACCTTCGATGTGCTTTGGACCACGGATCATTTGGCTACAAGCCGCGTGCTCTACGATACCATGTCGCATCCGACATTGGGCGAGGCTCCGAATTACGGATACGCTTTCTCAACCGCGGAGTTTGATACGGACCCGATGGTAACTTCGCACCTTGTGGCTGTTACCGGTCTCACCGTAGGGACCACGTATTATTACCGGACTGTTTCCCGGGGTTCTCCTGAAGAAGTCGGATCCGAAGGCAGCCTTACTACTGCGGGTGCTGGAACCGGCGGAGGAGGCGGTGGCGGCGGTGGCGGCGGAGGAGGTGGTGGTGCGGCGGTGCGCTGCGCCGACGGCTTTGATAACGACGGCGATGGTCTGACCGATGGACGCGATCCCGGCTGCGCACACCCATTTGACGACGATGAGTACAATGCGCCTCCGGCCCCTGCCGGACAAGTTGCGGGCGCAAGCGTTGAGCTGACGCACGAACAGGCGTTGCGCGCGCAAGTGCTTTCTCTTCAGAAGCAAGTCGTTAGTCTCCTGCACACGATACTTAATATTCTCCAGCAGAAACTTGTATCTTTTGGAGCGAGGTAAACGACTTTACGGTTCGTGTATCCTAAACAATCACCCCCTCTTTTCGACTGAAAAGAGGGGGTGATGTTTTTTGCGTTTTTTCTGGATACTTTCAATGGCGCTGTTCGGAAACTTTATATTGTTTGAGTGGCTTATCCTGAGCTTATCGAAGGAAGTCGAGAATCTTTCTGTGGAGCAATTCAAAAAATTGGCTTCTCGACCCCGCACCAGAGCAGACACGGTGCGGGATAGGCAGGCCCGAAGAGCATGTTTTATAGTTTCCGAACAGCGCCACTTTCAATTGACGCCCGCAGATTTTTACGTATAATTAGTATAAAATTGAATATTCCGGCGTAGCTCAATGGTAGAGCGGGTCCCTGTCAACGAAGTTGAGGCAGCTCTCGAAGGAAACTTCGGGATGAAAATCTCGGGATAACGGTGAACGCTTCATCGCTATACAATATGCTAACACCGTGGGAACTCTCAATTCTTCGGGGTTGAAAGTCCCGAGTGAAACGAGGGAGCACCGTAGAGACTAGATACCGAGATTCCGTAATGCGATAAAGGTCGCAACGGAAAAGATATAGTCCACTCCACACGAAAGTGCTGGGTTACGTGTAAGGACAAGGTTGTAGGTTCGAATCCTACCGCCGGAGCCAGTGTGCACGAACAGAGGCGAGAGCTTCTGTTTTTGCTTTATTCATCGGTGTTTTTGTCGGTTCTAACCTTAAGTATTTCTTTTCCAACGCAGGATAGTCATTTTGTATCTCTGCAAACCATTCATTCGGCTCAATAAAGAGTTTTTGGTCTGTAATTATCGGAGTTTTTCCAAGTGTCAGTAAAATCTCTTTCTTCAGTTCTAACCCTGCTTTCCCCATTTTGTTAGCTCGCAAGAAAGCGGCTCGTGCGTAAGTGGCAAAAGCAAAAGTTTTCTCGGTAAGCTCAAGCCATTTATCGGCTCGTGTTTCGGTCTCTCGCAGATTTTCTTTGGACTGGGCGATTTTGCTCGTAAGTGTATTTTTCTCTTTGATAAAAGTTTCGTCATCAATAAGCTGGCGGTATCTCATTTTGGTAAGCTCATCCAGTTCCTTCTGGGTTTCCACCAAGTTTTTGTGCCGCATTTCATAAACTTTTGTCCTGTCCTCAATCTCGGTGTCGTTCTTTTTGTTTAATCCCTCTAACGCCCATCGCAAAAACTCTGGCAGGATAGTGTATTTTTCTATTTCCTTCTCAATCGCTACTTCCAAATCGTCCACTGGGATATTTTTTCTCTGATTACACTTAATCTTCGTTGTTTTTCTTGTGCAGTGATAATAAGTATGCTCCCGTATCTCGCCTGATTTGAGGAGTTTCTTTTTCGTCTCGGCGGTATAGAGACAGTTACACACCCCGCACCGCATAGACCCCGTAAAAGCAAACTCGTGGTGTTTTGGCCTTGGCTTTCCTTTTCTGCCCAAAAGCATTTGCACTCGGTCATATTCTTCAAGCGTAATCATCCGCTCGTGCTGTCCTGCGTATTGCACTCCTGCATTTTCAATAGTCCCAGCGTAAAATAAACTCGTAAAAATTTTATAAATACCGCTTTTGGATAATTCATTGCCGCCTATGCGTTTGAATTTTCTTGTCCTAAAGCCCCACTCTTTATTTGCCATATCCAAAATCTTTGGCGGGGTGTGGTTGCCCGTGAGCATTAAGCCCCACATTTTGCGGACGAGATTAAATCGCTCTGGGTCTTTGATGATAGTTTTATTTTCTTTGTCGTTGAGATAGCCAAGCGGTGCTATTCCTGTTTGCCACCCCTTCTCTAGCTTGGAGAGCATACCTCGCTTGGTGTTTTTGCTTAAATCCAAAATGTATTGATTGGCTACTCCGCTCTCAACGCTAAAAATCAGCACATTGTCTTCTGGGAGATATTGACGGTCTATGGTTTGGATTGATTTGAGTATTCCTCTTTGCAATAACCAACTCAACTTTCCGCTATCAATCGGGTTACGGGAGAGGCGATTTATCTGCCAGCATAAAATTCCACCCGCTTCACCATTTTCAATTCGCTGTATCATCTCATCAAAAAGCGGGCGATTGTCTGGCTTCTTTGCCGATTTGGCCTCGGTGTAAGTTTTCTTAATATCCAAGTTAAAATCGCTGGCAAATTTTTTGAGCCGATTTACTTGGTCATCAATGGACTGCACCTGTCGGTCTTCGCTCTCCGATGACTTTCTGGCGTAGAGGAAGAATTTGATTTTGTTTGCTTCTTGCTTCATGAACTTTGTTAGCATTATATACTATTTTCACCATTAATATCAACTTTAATCGGCACATCAGGATTAAGGGCATAATCAAATGCCTGCTTTAATAATTCCTCATCTTCTGGTGAAAACTTATCGTTGTTTTTCACCCTACCAAGCTGTCGCTCAAAAATTCCGCTATCAAACATTGCTTCCAGCAACATACTTTTCGCAGACCGAATTTCCCTAGTGGCAGAAATTACATCGCGATTACTGGCGTTGGGATTTTCTAAAATTGCCCAAAGCGGGTTGCATAACTCCTGAATTGTGTCTTCAAATTTCGCAAGTTCATATTGAACTGTAATTTGGTTATAGCGATAAGAGCGTTCCCCGTGTATCTTATTTTTAAGTTTTCCGATAAAGTTCTTATCAAAAATATGCTCATAGTGAAGGTTGAGATTGTGTTGTACTTCAAATATGGTAACGTCTGGGTTTTTAACAATTTCCCTTCTAACGGCTTCAGTAATTTCTTTAGTTTTCTCCTTGCTTAATCGCATAGTTAAATTTTATGCTATTTTATGTTATTTAAATTTTTTTAAGTATCTTTAGGTTTCTTTAGCAATCGGCACTTGTTCAATCCGTTGAACGAGGAAAGCTCATACCCCCAATAATGTCGCCCCTTTTTCTTCTATATATTGCCACCTTTTCCTCGTGGCTTTTTTCACCAAACTGAACACTCTGTTCGTCTATTGGAACGCCTTGTCTCGTGTGTTGAATACATTGTTCGGCTACTTGAACACGCTTTAACCTATAAATCCAGTAGTTTCTAACCCCGACCCCGCCGTCTGACCCTTTTTCAAGCCACCCCTTCTCAATTAAAGATTGTCGTGTATAACTTATTTTTCCAATAGACCAAAATTGTAGATAGTGCTTTTTCAAATTGCGGATTGTTATATCTGACGAGCCAAAAACTTCTGTATGCTTACTGTCCCAATCAACAATTCGTAAGTAGAGGTGGAATAATCTAACCTCGGCATCGTTAAGTTTGTTCTCAAATTCAATTTCGACACCGAACAATTTGCAATATTTATTTGGTTTTTTAATTTTCATTTTAATTTTATTAAACAAATCACTTCTGTTGATTATCGGGCTGTATATGCAGTTGAAAAATGATTACGCAATAGGTTTATAAATCGCCAGTTTTTCGGCGGCGTTCCTGCAACTGCTGGTATTCCGCCTCGGACATTGGTTTGTAAATCAATTCAACAAGTCGGATGAGTTTCGCACCCTGCTCATACGCTTCCCCTCGGCTTATATCTTTGCCGAAACGACTTTTGTAAAGCGTTTGGAATTTAATAATTTGCTCATCAGAAAGCATCGGATTAAATGTTATAAATTCTCGTCTTAATTTCTTTGAGAAAGTTGAAGAAGCCTAAGGGTTCTACCTTAAGCTGGTGTATAAAATACTGCTGTATTAACCCGTCTAGTTGTTCATCTCGGCAAATTAGAAAAAACGCTTTAGATACATTTTGTTTGTCAACCGCTTCTACTTGGTATCCGTAGCAACAGAGAGCGGCGCACAAAGCAATGTCCGATGTTTTGAAGTAATCTTTTTCTTGTAGTCGTTGCATTGTAAAAAATAATTTATCTTTTATATCTAAATTATCTCTTGCTTCCGAACCTCTATCATTTTCTTGTTTTTCTTGTGGCACAAAATAAACCTTCTAAATAAAGCAAAAAAGACAACCGATTTGGGTTGTCCACAAGAAAACGCAAGATTTTTACAAGCGGTTAGATTTTTGGGTTATTCAACCTCAAACCATCGCCCCTAATTGGGTCTATCAATTTTCCACCATCAGGGGTTTTATTTAAAAACCCTTTACCGCTAACCTTTGCCGTCCTGAACAGCCCCTGTTGCTTATTGGTGATGGCGTTGAGTATGCGCTTGTTGCGCTCGGCTTTGGTGTTGCTTGTGCTCACACCGTTCTTGATTAGGTGATTTTCTATATCTTCATAAGATAGGAAACCATCTTGGTTTCCACGCAGATAAAGCGCATCAAAAATCTTGTAGTAAATTGCCTCTCTGTTCATCTCAATCCGCTTGCCATTATAAAAATAATTACCGTTGCTATCTCTATCAATCAAATAACCACTTGAAATGGACGCCAGTGCCTTTATTTCTGGCATTTTAGAAACTTGGCGGTAAAACTTATCAAACTTGGGTTGAAGAATATCTATATCATGTCCAATTGGCTTTACGCCCAATACCCGTGCGCCAAACCCACCACCACCGTATTGGTTGAATGGCGCAGGATAATTATCGTTGGTAATTCGTATCATTCCATTGCCGCTCAAAAACTTTAGTGCTCGCCTTTGGTCTTCTAAAGAAGGAGTGTCCCCCCTTTTGCAGTATTCAAAACTTACGGATTTTTCAGATGATACTGCAAGATGCTCCTTCCTCAATTCTTGGAAAACCCACCAAATTGCTTGGTTGAGTTTTTTGTCTGGCGTTAGAGTAATCATTTTTTTAGTAGTCATAGTAATTTCTTCTAAATTACCACCACTTCGCTATTTTCTCAATCCCTGTGTTTTGTGGTAAATTAGAAAGTAACAACTGAATAATCAGATGCCTAACCCTTACGGCTTTGCTGTAAGGTATGGCAATAAAAAACCCACTACAGGATAGAAAACTCGTCGTCAGAGCACCTGTAGTGGGTCGTATCCCGAAAGGGGTATGGGCGGTCGTAAGACCGTCGCTGGCGGCGAGTTTTGTGATTTACCGCCAGCGACCAAAAGGTCGCTTAACTTATCAACAAATTTATGATTTTAATTCCTACTCTCATTGTTTTCGTCGCCCTTATTGCCTTAATAATTGGTTTAATCAATCCATCGCTCATCAAGTTTAAAAAGGGGAGTGCGCCGCTATTTGCAACAAGGAAGCAAGTAGCGTTAATTTGCGGTGGAACACTTATCGTCGCCTCTGTCTTGAGTATAGTTTTGTCAGGAACAACCGAGCCATCAGCACAAACATCTTTACAGCAAGAACAGGTAGAAACAAAGCCACCCGCTCCAGTTCCGACCAAAATCCCAACCCCTGCAACCCCGCCTCCACCGAAACAAGAACCGACAGAGCCAGCAAAAGACAACCTCTTTTTAGTTACGCGGGTCATTGACGGTGACACCATTGAGATTGAGGGCGGTCAGAAAATACGTTATATCGGTATTGATACGCCAGAAACTGTTGACCCTCGCAAGCCAGTGCAGTGCTTTGGCGTAGAAGCCAGTAATCGTAATAAACAACTCGTAGAGGGCAAAAGAGTGCGTTTAGAGAAGGACGTGAGTGAAACCGACAGATACGGCCGCCTGCCGCGCTATGTTTACGTAGACAGCGTTTTTGTGAACCTAGTGCTTGTTCAGGAAGGGTTTGCTTATTCTTACACTTATCCACCCGACGTGAAATACCAAAACCAGTTTACCGAAGCCGAGCGGATTGCGAGAGAACAGAAAAAGGGGTTGTGGGGTTCTTGTCCTGTGCAAACCCAAGAGCAACCAACTGCTACCCCCACTCCTACAATACAACCATCAACCACTACTCCAACCACTACTCCAACCACTACTCCAACCACTACTCCAACCACTACTCTTACTCCTACGACACAACCATCAACCACCTGCACAATTAAGGGCAATATTAGTTCTGGCGGTGAAAAAATATACCACATAGAGGGTTGTGGTTCTTATAACGTAACTAAAATTGATGAAGCGCGTGGCGAACGTTGGTTCTGTTCCGAGGCAGAAGCGGTGGCGGCAGGTTGGCGAAAAGCAAAAAATTGTCCATAATTAAAATATTATGACCGAATACCAAAAGTTAGAAATTATATTCAAGGAGCGCCCCCATATATGCGGCAGGGGTATTGTAAACTGAATAGAACGTAGCACTTGACTTTTCGTGGGTAAGGATTACGATTATGGGTAGTTTAGTGCAGTGCAGTAAAATGCAGTTTTGTAAAGTAAAGCATAGTTTAGTGACGCATTGTGTAGTAAAGCGCACTAAACGGCAAAGCGCCCAGCAATGGGCGCTTTTGCTTCAAAACAATAGTGAGTAGCGAGGTGGGGTAAGTTTATGCGTTTGCGTAAGCTCTCAAATCTGGGATGTAAACATACCCATTTTGCCCTTGAATTATCGTTCTAACATTGTTCACAGTGCGGAGCAGTTAAAAATAACCCGATTTTGTGGGTGTTATTTTTATACCCCAACGTGGACACCAGAACCATATTAGTTGTAAATTACTTATATGACCGAAGCATTTCATCCCGAAAAAGAGGCAGCCAAAGCTGAGGAATTAGAACAATTCCATTTTGGAGAAATTGCCGAGCTTGAGCCAGCAATGGCTTCCTTGGTGGAGCAGTTAAAAGAGAAGATTGAAGCAGGCGAATACGACACTCTCATAAGTGATGAAATAGGTGGACGCATACCAACGCTTGTTTTGCGTAAGATTATTAAAACAATAAGACCAAACGCTAATTTAGAGACATATTTCATATCAAGCGGTAAAACTTATTTGCCGAGCGAAGGAACAGAAGATTATAGAAAACTCTTTGGGCACATACAAAAGATTACCCGAAACACTAGAAAAGCGCTCATTGTAACTCAATTTATTTTTAAAGGCGGCACCGTTTCGGCCTTATATCGGCTCCTAGAAAAAGCTGGCGTAGAAGATGTTGGCGTTGCTGCGCTACGGTATGCCTTTTTAGAGAGGATTGGTTTCCCAAAAGAAAAATTATATATAGGCACTCGTGACCGCTCTATCGCTATTGACGAAGAACACTTCGACTTTTTTGGAGTAAGAAAACCCGAAAAGAAAAGTTTTTCTCCGCACCCGCTCCACATAACAAAAGTGATTGAAAAAGAAGGTAGAGAGCTTTCTATGGATGAGTGGCGAGAAGTATTTGGGATTGAACCCAGAGACTTGCCTCAGGATATAACAAGAAAGTCCGAAGACCCAAAAGCAAATGAGGAATGGGAAAGACGGACACACGCCCCGCTTAGTTCTGAAGAGAGAGCACGAATACAAAACGATATACATCTTGCTCGCAAAGACGTTAGTTTATTAGCTGATAATGTCGTGGAGCGAATATGGGGTAAGCAGGAAGAAAGAAAAGCGGCTTAGTTTGTGTAGGGCATCGGTATTAGGGTGAGTTTATGCGTGGGCGTAATTTCTCAAATCGGGTATGTAAATATACCCATTTTGCCTCTCAAAAATGGTTCTAACATTGTTCACGGTGCGGAGCATTGATTGAGATCGAGCAAGAGATTGCTCGATTTCTGTTTTATTCACTGGGTTTTTGGCGGTTCGAACCCTCGCGATTACTTGGTTGGACACGAGTGAGACGGTTTTCATCGGCACAAGTGAATTTTCTAAGGAAATACTTAACTTTTTGTCCATAAGTGAGAGGTTCGAACCGAGGGTGGAGAGAATCTCTTTTTTCTTCTCCCATGGGCCGGTTTTAAATTTTAGCATGGCGTGCTCCACGAATTCGAAGGCTTCATTGGCAAATTTAATCCGCTTGTCTATCTGGTCGCCGGTGTCGGCCAAAAGCTCCTCAAGGCGCTTCTTTTCTTTTTGCGCGTCCTCCATCCGTCTTTGAAAGTCCTCTTTATTTAGTTCTTCGCGAGCTCGCATATCTATGAGTCCATCTACTACCGCCACGCAATCTTTGTAATCCTTTTGCAGATTCGTGAGGACCGCGTTGGTGTTCACCGAATCTTTGGCGTTTTGCTCGCGCATCCATTTCATACCAAAGTCGTGTACTTCCTGTGAGATGTCCAGCTGATCCAGTAAGGCGATAATCTGCCCCTCTAAATCGTTTTGCTGAACAACGCTTTGGACACATTTCGGACCGCGTTTTCTTTTGGTGCAGTGATAGTAGGTGTAGTAATGAACATTGCCGTTTTTCTGGCGCTTGGTTTTGTGCTCGGCCGTTATCATGCACCCGCACTCGCCGCATCGGATCATGCCGGTAAAAGCAAAGGTATGAATGTGCGGCCGTTCGTTTTCAGCTCCGCCGAGCATCTCCTGCACTTTCCTGAATTCTTCTTCGGTTATCATTGGTTTGTGTCGTCCTCTAAACCAATTGCCCGACTTTCTCGGAAACTCAAACATGCCGTAATAGAAAGGATCGCGGAACATCACATACGCCGCGCTGTAGGCCATGGGTTTTCCGCCAATGCGTTTGTGCTTTGGCGTTAAGTATCCAAGTTTATTGTTGGCAATATCCACCACCTTCGGAACCCGGTAGACGCCGGTAAGAAGCAGACGCCACATTTCTTTTACAATCGGAAATCGCACCGGATCCTCTTTGATCCGTTTATTTCCTTTCTCGGCGTAGGGATCGTTCATGTAGCCTGCCTTGGCGCCGCTCGGGAGATATCCCATTTCCGCTTTCTTCTTGAGTCCGCGTTTTACATCCACGCCCTTGCTGTCGTTTTCCAGTTTCGCCTGACTGCAAAAGAGATTCAGTAAAAATTTATCATTCGGATTGTCACGGAATATCTGTCCCGGCGTTCGGACCTCTTTTAGTTTTCCGATATCGAGCAGGTAAATAATCAATCCCGTGTCTACGGAATTTCTTGAGAGCCGATTAGCATGCCAAACCAAGAGCCCTTGCGCCTTACCGGCCTCAATCTCTTTTATCATTTTGTTGAACACCGGCCGGCCCGGCGCTTTCGCGGAGTGCGCTTCGGATTCTATGGCTTTAACCCTAATCTTATTGTCGCGGGCAATTTTCTTTAACTCATCAGTTTGAGAATCAATTGAAAGCACCTGCTTATCTTCGGACTCCGTCGATTTGCGGGTATAAATGTAGTATTCAATTGTTGCGTTGCCTTCGTTCATGGATTTATTGGTTATTGTTTCGACCTTTGATCTCAAGACAACCCCTATGCTGCTTCTCGATATCCATCAAGCTGATTTGCCCACAGCTCAATCATCTTCATTTTCATTTCGTTTCTTGTATTCTTCCTCCTCTCGTTCCAGCTGTCGGATCATTTCCTCGTAGCTGGGGCGTTTATCGTCAACGCTGATTGCCTCTTTCGGTTTGCCCTCAACACGATCAAGAAGCTCGCGGATGGCGCCAAGTTTTACATTATCGTTTTCGCTTCCTATGAGAGCGACGAGCATCTCGTTGGCGATGCGAAAATTTTCCTCCCGGATTCGCGCACCCATTTTTTTGATAATAATTAAGTTCTCGCGCTCGACCTCGTCAATTTCCGTTTCGTATGTGCGATAGTCCTCATGGAGTGTACCGCCCAGCTTGAACCAATCTTTTATTGTTTGGTCAGAGAATCCTCGGCTTACTTCCTTTGAGAAGCGTTCGGTGAGTTTTTCGGCTATATCTTTATACGGAGTGCCTCGGTATTTCATCGCCATAGCTTCTTTGTGATATTTTTTTAAGTGTCTTAGTTTTGGCATAAAAAAGTTGTGTTAAGTGGGGTTTGTTAGAACCTCTCGGCCACGCGATTTCCTGCGGGCCTCAATCTGCGCAAGAAATTCATCATAATTGGTCGGTTCGGCATCTCGCGATTTTACGGCTATCAATCCTAACCTCAAAAGAAGATCAACTCTATCGCTCCAGATTTCTCGGATTACACGCAAGGCAGCTACGCGCGTCTGTGGCGCATTGTCACCGCTGACTTCAGCCCAGAGTTCTCGTTCCACCTCTTTGAAATGCATCTCCATTTCGGCAAGGAGTTCTATTTGCTCGTTTTGGGGATACTTTTCTTGAATAT
>Ga0155700_123_pt2 | contig 18091 bp, 15 predicted proteins | sample RifCSPlowO2_01_FD_107357 | JGI IMG/M metagenome (GOLD analysis project Ga0155700, IMG submission 107357) | Parcubacteria group bacterium RIFCSPLOWO2_01_FULL_48_18 | reverse complement strand
GCGTTATTGATTTTATCAAGCGTAAGGTAGCGGATGATATTTTCTGCAGTTTCAATTGCGATAGCTTTTCGCGCTTCGCGCGTGGACCCGCCGGTATGCGGCGTTGCAATTACGCGCGGATGCGCGATAAGAGCTAGGCTTGTAAGAGTGAAGTCTTCCGGCGGCTCTTTTTCAAATACGTCAAGAGCGGCGCCGAGCAGCATGTTATTGTTAAGGGCCTCAAGGAGCGCAGTTTCATTTACAACTCCGCCGCGCGCCGTATTGATGAGGTATGAACCGGGCCTGCAGTGTTTCAATGCCGCTGCCGAGATCATGCCGGTCGTTTCTGCAGTTTTCGGCACATGCAAGCTAATGAAATCCGCATTGGCAATAAGATTTTCAAGGGTGGCAAGCCGATCCACTCTTTGTTCTTTAAACCATTCGTCGTTTTTGTAGGGATCATATGCGAAAACCGTCATTCCGAGTGAGAGCGCCTTTTTGGCCAACGCGCTCCCGATTCTGCCGAGACCGACGATACCGAGTGTTTTGTCTTTCAGTTCCGTGCCGATATAGCGCGGCGGATTCCAGCGGCCGCTCTTAAGATCTGCGTTTGCCGGAATGATATTTCGAATAAGCGCTATCATAAGCCCAAGCGCATGTTCAGAAACGGCATTTGTGCTGGCCGCAGGTACATTGGTTACGAGTACCCCGCATTCGGTGGCCGCCTCGATATCGATATTGTCGACGCCTATTCCAGATCGGGTGATAATTTTAAGGCGAGAAGAAACTGCCAGCAGCTCTCTGGTAACTTTTGTTTTGCTTCTGATAATAAGCGCGTCGTATCCGGGTAGGATGCGCAAGAGTTCTTCGGGATTAATTTCGTTGCGTACGTCTACGGTAAAATCTTTTTCGCGCTGCAGCAATTCAACCCCGGCCGGCTCTAATCCGTCGGCGATAAGGATTCGGTATTTTGGCATGCGAGCCCCGCTCTAAAAGTCAGTTTTCAAATTCCTGCATTAACTGTAGTGCGTTTTGTCTTAAAAATCAACGGAGGTACATACTTTTGAGTTTTGAGGTTTCATTTTTTTTGAATCACCTTAACAATTCCATTGTTAGCGTCCACCTCTACAAAATCGCCGTCTTTTAGAACTTGCGTAGCGATTTTGGTGCCGATGATGCAGGGTTTGTTCAGCTCTCTGGAAATGATCGAGGCATGCGAGGTTATCCCGCCCTCATTGGTCACAAAGGCAGAAGCACGCCGCATCAATGGCACGAAATCTACGGAGGTCATAGTAGTAACAATTACGTCCCCGTCCTGAAATTTGTCAAAGTCGGCGCTCGACAAAATAATTCTCGCTAACCCCCTGACCATTCCTCTGTTGGCGATCACGCCCCCTATTGTGTTTTTGGCAGATCCCCCCGCGGCCTGTTCCGACTTCCGCCCTTCGATTTCTGGAATAAATCCAGCGACCTCTTCTTGCTTCAAAAGGCGGTACCCCAGGACGTTGTTATCAAAGACAACCCCTGTCCAGGTTCGTCTTTCTAGTGCACGCAGAACCTCTTTTTGTTTGCCAAAATATAGGCGCGATATTTCGTCCGGGGTTAATTTCCAGCACTCGCGCCAATCCGCCAACTCATAGCGCGCGGCTATCTTTTTGAAAAGAGGCCTGTATGCCAGACTTGCCTTGCAAAAGACGTATTTTCGATACTCGTTCAAGAAGGTCCCGACTTGCAAAGCTCTGGCAATTTGCCGAATTTTTGGAGAAGTGATCTTTTTTAGGGCAAGTTGTGCACGCCGTACGCGTTCTTCGTGGGCCCCGGACAGTTGATCCAGTTCTTTTTTACAATCTATCAGCAGTAACGTCTTTAGCTGTTCGAGAATTTGCTTTTCGGACCATGGATCTTCGGTATAGCCAACTGGCACCGCGCCGTACTTTTTCTCATAAATTCTAAGTTTCGCGTAAATGTCGGGCGTTAAGACAATATTTTTCACGGCAATTTCCCTGCGTTGTATTTCTGCGCCGATAGTAAGCAATGCGAGCTGCGATTCGAGAAGGGGGGTGTGCCCACTGGGATACGTGATGTCCCCCACAAGGATATCGAGATCGTTTTGTGAGGCTTTCGGATTGCGCCGTTTTAGCCTCTCTAAAAGCAATGCCGACAGATGCCTGCCGATAGCGGTGGTAAGATATAATCCGGCGGCAAGATGGCTGGCGGCATCAACAAAGTTTTGAAAGTTCTTGTTGTTTTGCGATTTTTCTAGTTCAGCGCTTACTCGCAGAAGTACTTCTCCGTCCTTTTTATATTGCTCTTGCAGGGCCTTGAGTTTTTGTGGCGACAAACAAACTTCCTCTACAACCCGGTGGTATTCCTTCGTATTCTCTTGGTCGACAAAAATATAGACCTGTCGTCCCTCTTTGCAGACGATAAGGTGTTTCTTTGGCGCTACTCCATAACGTTCCGAATGCAAATAGTGGCCAACCACATCAAAACAGGCTTGGAAGAAAGACATATTCCGAGTAACACCGAGACGCCACCTGTTCTTATTGAGCACAGAAATTTTCGAGTTGTCGTCGGAAGAGGTCTTTCCCAAAACTCTCACCATTCCCTTATCTGTCCCTCGCTTACCGCTCGGGACCTCGCGCGGTTCTTTCTTTAAGATTCTGACAACGCCTCGCGCGGCCCTTCGGTTAAGCTCAGGGCCTCGCGCGGCCTTACGTTCTAAAATCTTTACAATCCCGCGCTCGGCATCCACCTCCACAAGATCGCCGTCTTTGAGCAAGCGCGTGGCTACCCTGGTTCCGATAACTGAAGGAATTCCGAGTTCTCTCGAGACAATGGCTGCGTGGGATATGATACCTCCTTCGTCGGTAATGATTGCCCCCGCCTTTTTACAAGCAAGTATCATTTCGGGGCCGGTTGATCCCGACACAAGAACGTCTCCATTCTGCATCGCGGCTATTTCTGCACTAAAATCGGTACTGGCGCTGAACTCAATTTTTTTAACTTTGCCCTTGTAGTATCCTTTATTGCCAATATGACCTTTAAGCCCAGTGGTTAATTCATCAACGGCTTGCAATTGGTTTAGTATTCTCTTCGCCTCGCCTCCCGTTATTTCCTCATCACCGGAAAACTTACCCCATACGACGGATTGTGATCGATCCGGCGCGCTTACATCTTCTTTTTTTAACAGAGCGACGAGCTCGTTGTATTTATACAGCGCTACGGGATACTGCAGGGGAATACGCCTCGAAACCTCATCAGTAAATGCGTCCAAAATACTGGGAGGATAAAGAATTTTATTCATTATTTCCCGTTGTTTTAGTTTCAGTCGTCCCATTGCTTCGGCTGTTTTTTTGATTTTCTCTATATCATACGCGTTATCATTTTCTTCAATGATGCGCGTTACCTCGTCAGTCAAATGATATTCTGTATAAAAGTAATTATAAAAAAATATCTGAAGCGCAGAAACGAGGTTAGAAAAGGCATCTGCCAGCTCTTCACTGCCAAGACTTGAAAGATCGCGCTTAGCAAGTTTGTTTATTTGCTTTTTATGTTCCTTGAGACATCCATAAACTTTTTTCTTATACGACTCAAAACCCCCAGTAAATAGCCGTAGGCCTTCTCGTGCAAGTTTCTTACGTTCTTCCTTTCCAACAAAGGTATAATAATCCTCGGAAGCATGGGCAAAAACAAAATCTCTGCTTGAATACCCGGCTGGATAGAAAATAGAAGCAAAAAGGAAAGACCCACCCACTTTCCATAAAAAGTCATAATTTTCCGAATTGATATGCTTCCATTTGAAGTCGCCATCTTTTTTCAATCTTCGGTCAAGAATCCTCACAATCCCGTTATTCGCGTCCACCTCTACAAAATCGCCGTCTTTTAAAACTTGCGTGGCGATTTTGGTGCCGATGATGCAGGACTTTTGAAGTTCTCTTGCCATAATCGCGGCATGGCAGGTTATTCCGCCTTCGTCCGTAATAAACGCAGCAGCTTTCTGCATTGCTGGAAGAAAATCAGGGGTTGTCATTGAGGACACCAAAATTTCCCCGTCTAGAAATGACGGAATCGCTTCTCTGCCCATAATCCGCCTCACGACACCTCGGACAATGCCTGGGTATGCAATCTCGCCAGTAAACCCATTCTTAATTCCGTCCATAGAAACACGTTCAATTCTGACATTGAATTCTTTTTCAATATCATCAATTGTTCTTTTTGTGAAAAGTTGAGCATTAGTATAAAAATATCCTCGTGCCCTCTTTTGTAGCTCGGCCAGTGAAGGGATATTTTCGGAATAAATTTCTTCCATCAACAGGAACGAAGCATATTTACCAAGGCGCGGAAATGCTTTTTGTAGCGATTTTCTAATAACCGCGTCGCTTCCGGAAGCAATCCCATCAGTTGTCACCCTTGCCTTCTTCAAAACCTCGAAATTATCTTTATCACCAGATAACAATTCAATAAGCCACCACACCGCCTCAAACCAAGCCCAAGAATCATTTAGTTGACGGATAAAGCCCTTCAGTTCTTTAAGCCCTAAAATATTCTCCTTGTCCCAGATTGGTTTTAACCTTGCTGTTCTTTGATAAAAATTATCAACAGTTGAGCGCACAAACTTAGAATCTTTAGCAACAAGGGTTGTGAGCTCCGATTTTATCCATTCAACCCCTGTTAAATCCATGTAGCAATTCACCGTATCATTTGTGCGCTCAAAGATGATGTACGGGTGTTTTGGTTGTTGTCTTTTTGTCCACTGACGCGGATCGGTGCTTTCTGCCCTGCACCAAGCTTCGATAAGAGGTAAACAAAAATCGCGAGCGAACACTTTTTCATAGAATGGCTTTTTAGCCAAAGGCGTTTGTCCTGATAGTGTTGTTATCGGTCTGCTTTGAACAATATAAAAGTTTCCTTTTTCCAAAGCCCACTCGACGTCAACCGGAAATCCATAGCGGTTTTCGATCTTAAGGATGAGTTCGGAGAGATTTAAAATCTGCCCTTTGGCTAAGACCTGTTTTGAGCCTTCTGTTTCTGATAATGCTTGCCAAGTATTGCCGCCTTGGATGTTGCGATAAAGCGCTTTGATTTGGGCATTTACGTTAATGTCCGCGATTCTTAGCGGTTGTTTTTCTACAACATAGCTGTCCGGCGTTATCGCCCCTGAAACAATCGCTTCTCCCAGCCCGAAGCCGGCCTCAATAATGAGCTGGTTGTAATCCTCGGTTACTGGATGCACAGAAAAAGCAATGCCGGATGCCTCGCTTTCAACCATTTTCTGGACGACGACAGCCACCGAGATGTGCTGACCGTGCAATCCCTTTTCAAATCGGTAAAAAATAGCTCTCGGCGTAAAAAGAGACGCCCAGCATTTTTTTACATTCTCGAGTAAATTCTCTTCCGTTGTATTCAAATAACTTTCAAGCTGGCCGGCCCAAGCCGCGCTCGCGGAATCCTCCGCCGTAGCCGAGGATCGCACGGCTACGTATTCTGCGCCGAGTTTTTTGAAGAACTTTTTGATTTCGTCTGCTATATCTTTCGGTGTTTCTGCACCAAGAATAAGCGCTTTTATCTTCTCCGATGCGTTTTCTACGGTATGAATTTCTTTGTGGTTGACGGCACGGAGAATCGAATCAACCTCAACATCCAAATCTGTTTTTTCTAAAAATTTCTCAAATGCTACGGATAGAATAACAAAGCCAGGCGGAACCGGAATGCCCGCCCGTGTCATCTCGCCAAGCGATGCACCCTTGCCGCCAGCCAATTGGACGTCGCTCTTTGTTATTTCGTTAAAAATTCTAATAAACACTATTGTGCTCGTTTTAGTATTTTTACCACTCCTTTATTGGCGTCAACCTCAATGAGATCACCGTCCTTTAAAACCGAGGTTGCCACCCTCGTACCAATCACGCAAGGTTTCCTGAGTTCGCGGGAAATAATCGCCGCATGGCATGCTATTCCGCCTTCATCGGTGACGATTGCGGAACATTCCCGTAGAAGCGGCATCAGGGTTGGGCTGGATTGAATTGAAATTAAGATTTCCCCGATTTTCAGATTTACGCCTTCTCCGGTCGGGGTCAAAACAATTCGCGCGATTCCCTTTACTTTTCCTAAAAAAGCAGATTGGCCATGAAGCTGAATGCGTCCCTTTGTATCTAAAGAAAGGTTTTCCAGTTTTGCAATGATTGCGATCACGTTTTTTTCGCTGACCCACGAAACCGATTCTTTGCCATTCAGGTCTTGATACATAAATCTGAGTTTTTTATTCCGGTTCAATCTTCTTTCGTGTAGTGCCTCGGCTTTTCCATCTATGAGTTCGTGCAGCGTAATAAGGTCCAGCGACTCGCCGACATCATGCACGCCCAGAGATTTTAGCCGGTCTTTAGCAAGCGGGAGGACGATCTTGTTTGTCAGGCTCGGGTAATACGAAATCATCCGCAATTTTTCTGCCAGATAACACAGGCCTTTTGCATTAATTTCATGGTCGTTGATGATAGTGAACACCTGATGCGGGAGAACGGTTGCGTAAAGCGCTACGTCAATCAGAAAATCCATTGCTGCTGGTAAATTTTTAAACGCGGCTGGGCCTCTCTGAAGAATCCTGGCCGCCTTCTCATTTAAGAGAAATCCCTTTTTAAGAGAGTTTTTAATATACGGCCTCCTGGTTAAAATTAGGTTTTTCAAATTGTCTTGAAATTTTCGGAGCTGTTCTTTGACTCGATATGAGCGGGCAACGCTTGGATTCTCCTCAATAAACAAAACGTCCTGCATCACCGCTTTAAAAAGATTGCGCATCCGTTTCGAGTTATACCATGCTTGCCATGTTGAGGCGCCAAAAAGCGTGAAGGGGCGCGTTAAGTAGTGCACCCAGTGCCTTTTTGGGTCGTAAAAAGGTTGCTTGAGCATGTTATTGATAACCGCCGTGCCCCTTAAGCATCGTTCTTATAATGAACGCCGTGGCGTCTTGTATATTCCTCTGCGAGTTCTTTGATTTTCTCTAAGTCCAAAGTCATAGTTTCGCCTGGTAAGCGGCTGGGGTCGTCGAAGTTCACACTTACCTTCCTTTCGCCTTGTTCATCGGTTTCTATAATTACATTGAATGCCTCCGACGGCCTGAAGGCGCCGCCAATTTCTTCGAGGCGCTCAAAGCCGCGCTTGATCTGATTCTCCCTGTTTTTGCGGATAAGACATTCTTGCAGGAATGGTTCCATTAGGCCTCCATGGCTTCCGGCAACATAAAGAATCCTTGAGCCGTCTTTCAGCTCCTCAACCAGTCTAAGATAGTTGTCGATAAAGAAAGCAAAGCTGCCGGCAATCTCTTGATTGAATTCGGCGGTCCCTTCCATGGTTAGAACTCTATCGACGCAGGCGGTTTGAGCCTTGTGTGACGCTTCGGCTTTTTGTTCGTCAGAAAGCGCCTCGAAGTCAGCAGGGAGTTGTGAGTTATAAAATTCTATCCAATCGAATGGCGGTGGGGTTTTGAGGCTTTCCGGATTTAATATTTGTCTTGCCCGCGTTGCATATTTCTTTTGAAGTCTCCCGGCCCGAAACAATTCTTCTATGTATATATCAGCGGTTTCGAGGGAGCGAGGCGGCCTTAATGACTCCTTCGGTTTGAATGGGCTACCCACTGCCTTTCCTCCACTAACTTCCGGGAGGGCAGCCTCTCCGGCTTTTTGCCTCGTAACCGTCCTGCCATAATCGGTGAGTTCGCCGTCTTTAGTTCTTTCTCCGTGACGAATGACCTTGAGGATCAAAAGAACCTTCCTACCCGTTTCTTTCGCTTCTCCTTTTTCAAATTTAGGAGCTTGTTCTGACATATTCTACTTATATTAAGACCCCTTCTGAACTTTTACAATGCAGACGGGTAAAAAAATAGACACGCAAGGCGTGTCTTAATTAAAATCCTTCAATTCTTTCCTCGCGAAAGCGCATTCTGGCGGTCTCTTCATGCAGATAATCCGGTAGATAGACAGGGCGGCCGTCGAGCTCTACGACTCCGCCGGCGCAAACTCCGTCGAGATTCTCATATTCTTCGAGAAGTTGTACGCAGAGAAGCGCTTCCTCTTTTGATTTACGCAAAATTGCGCGGGCAAAGCGGGTAACGATATTCCATTCTTTGGACGACCAGTTTCTTTTTCCGCCTGGGTCTGTTGCCGTCATTGCCCCCCCCTTGTATGCGGAGCTAAAGTTATGTGGAGCTAATAGTATGGTATACCGAAGTTGTTTTTCGTGTCAATGGCGAACTGGGGGAACTGTGGCAATTAGAGAAACCTTTTTACCCGTCGCATAAACTGCGGCCACGATGATATGCGGTTGATGCCGTGGGGGAGCTTTGTGAAAACGCTATGAGGATCCAGAAGGAATTTTTGGCGGACCGATGGAAGGCCCTTGAGAACGCTTAGCCGATCATCCAGAAAAACTTCTAAACCGAGGCGCTTGGCAATGCGTTCCTTGTATTCGTCGCGCCCGACGAAGAAAATTCTTTCTTGCGGGAAGGAATGAAAATGAGCAGCAAACCATTGTCTTGGATAGTGGCGGCCGGCCTCCCTCCGTGAAATGACGTATACGTCGGCTCGGGAGGATAGGTATGTAAACCCTTTAATGGCCCCGGCTACCGGCGGGAGCGCGAGCGTTGCCTTGCCGTAGATGTGGCGCTGGAGTTTTTCATAGTTGTGGCGAGACATTATTTTTTTGAGCACGACGCCGTGGGTTTCATGCGGGCGTATGCAATATCCGAGCCGTTTCGCCAGCCGTACCTTCATATCGGTAAAATCGATAAGGACGCCATCGATGTCTATTCCGATTTTTGTCCACAGAAACGCATTGCTTTTCTTAGGCGCGTGCTTCATATTATATCCAGTATATCGTGTTTCTTGAAAATGAGAAAAGGAGCAGAGAAATGACCAGGAAGGATTCTTTGAAAGAGAGAGCGCAGAATTTACTGCCAAGAATTCGTGGTCGGCCGTACATGCTGGAATTAACCGGTTCGCCGTCGTCGGGCAAAACCACGATTAAAAAGATCCTCGATACGTTTTACCGCCGCTGCGGATTCCGCGTGGCAGTGCCGCTTGAAGGCGCAGAGGCCATCCGGCACATTTCCAGAAAAACGCATCTCTACAACGTGCGGACCGGCATCTACGCGCTTAAGAACCTGATTGATTATTCGGTGAGCGGTAATTATGATCTCGTGATTTTCGATCGGTGTCTTTTCGATGCATTCGGCTGGATGCGGTATTGGTACGAAAGGGGAGACATTGACGAGGCGCGGATGGTCATGCTGCAGCAGTTTTTTACAAGTCCCCAGTGGCTTTGCCTTATTGATGCGGCATTTGTGATTGTGGCTGATCCAGAAACCGTGGAGTCTCGGGAACAAGAGATTAATATTCTGGACGAAGACGGAGAAACCACGAATTCTAATAATATCCTGCGCTTGATTCGAATTTTCGGCGGCATGCAAAAAGAATTTTTTGCGAAAGGCGCTCCCATGCAATTTATCGATACCTCGGACTTGCCGAAGAGGGAGATGGCTCGAGTTGTTCTCGGTCAAACCCTTGACTTGCTGGAGGCGGCGCATGGAAACCGATAAGAAACAATCCCGCGATTCGTTTAAAAATTTGACGCTTGATGGCATCTCTCTTGTGACTTTCTTGCGGTTGGCCCTGAAACAGCTTGTGCATTCCGTCGATCCGGAGCATCATGAGGTATTTTTGACAAGGGACACGAGAAAGCTTCACGCGCTCTTTTTTGGATTACGCGAGCGGTATCAAAACACGTTTTCCGTTTTAAAGAAAATGAATTTTTATAACCAGGGAGCATTTCCGTATAGCGGCGGGTTACGAGAAGCACTGGAGATTCTTTTGCTGTCCGGTGGATTGTTGTATATTGAAGACGCTATGGCGATAAAGTGGTATCCGGATTCAAAACAAGCTATAGACGCGGATTTAAATAAGCTTCTAGGCGACGAGGAGAATTTGTGGCTGAATTTTGGCGGATTTGTTTTTGAACTTGAGGCACTTATCGTTCCTTCCCCGATTAACGGAAGACTTCCCGAAGGATTGAGATGAAAATAAAACCCCGGTTCTTGTCATTTGACGGATCGGGGTATTTTGATCCTCCCGGGGGATCATAAACCCCGGCCTTCAGGCCGTTCCTTGACTAAAGGTTAACCTCTCCGTTATACTGCTTTCAGATTTCAATTGACAAGCGAATAAAGGAGGAGTTCGTGGACGAAGTCAAGCCCCATGTTTTACCAACTGCCAGCCGAGAATCGCAAAAAAACCCTTTCGTTATTGACAGTTTACATGTTCATGGTGAACCGTATACCGAAGAAGAGCTTAAAATTATTCTTGGGGCAATCCTGGATAGAATTGATACCCCTTTTAAGACAAGCCAGCCGGCAAGAAAGAACATCCTCATTGATTTGTTTGGACCTTTTAAGGCCGGTAAAGATACAATAACCGAAAAATTCGATCTGTTGTTCCGTAGAATTGGCTTCAATGTATTCTGTCCGCCCGAAACAGCGGAAAGTTACGATATTCGAACCAAAACAACCGCCGATATTCTTCTCACCCAGGCAAAGCATCTGGCCGAAATACAACAACGGCTGATCAACAGGGCATATGATCGGAACTATCATTTGGTAATCACCCATCGCGGCCTTATTGACGAACTTTACTGGTATAACCGCTGGATGCGCGAAGGCCGTACAACCGCCGAATATTACAACAATGTCAGAAATTTCATATTCCAATTACTCCGCCATGATCTTGTTGACGCTTTTATATTTCTGACGTGCTCACCAGAAACCTCTCTCGCGCGTGAATATAAAGGCTCACTAATTCAAACTCGCGGATCAAACATGACTGAAACGGTCCTGCGGCAAGCTCGGGATATTTTCGATGAAGTGTTAGCCGACGTAAACAAGAACGTTCCCGGCCTGCCAATATTTCATGTGGATACGACTGATCTAACAATCGAAGACGAGCAACGGCGAGTACTTCAACTCATTCTTCCCACAATATGCGCCAGATTCGGCGTATCGCCGGCAGATTTTATTCCTTCTTCTCTTACGTTACTTAGAAAAGAATCGTCGCTCATTCCAGTTTTCAACGAACAGCTAAAATTAAGAGGCCGTCCAAAAGAAGATGTCGAGTCGTGCGGCTGGCTATTTGGCGGCGAAACGACGCAGAGCGACATCTATCTTAATCCTCAACCCGAACAAAAAGACCGCAACGGAATATTTGAAGAGGTAGTTATCGTGCGGGAAGAAAACGGAAAGTTCAGCTACGCTTATAAAAGCCCGTCAAGAAACAGCATTTTGTCTCATAATGTTCCTTTGAGATTCGATAATATCGTCGAAGGACAGGTTCAAAAGCTCCTGGCGCAATATCCTGCAATTCTCCGATTCAAAAAATCCAGACGCAGCTATTTTCTTGATCCCGGATTGTTGAAATACGGAAATGATAAGATTGTTTTGCACATTGACACGATTGAAGGATTTGGAGACTACACCGAAATTAAATCAGTTGGCTCTCCGCGTCGAACCCATACCAAAGAACTTTTTGAGCTGGCAACCCGGCTCGGTTTCAGCCCGGCAGACATTATCGAAGGGAATTACCTTAGTTTGGCATTGGCCCGAGACAAAGAAACGGCGCACGCATGAAATGCGCCTTTTTTTAACCATGCCCGCGACTCTCTGTCCATTTGGAGTTAACCCATTTTTTAAAAAAACCGCATCTGGTATGCGGTTATGCTTTTTTAGATTCGGCGATGCCGAATTTTTCATTTATCTGCTTCGTTTTGATTCTTCTGTATAAAACCGTAAGAATGAATGCCAATGCTACAAATCCGATGAAAACATACAGATTATGTGGCGGCTGGAAATACCTCTCCAGGGCCGGCCCAAGAAGAAAAACGCCTAGTACCGCAAGAAAGGGCCACATAGCCGAGCGGCGGTACGCTTCAAAAATTTCTTGTTCCGCGCTTGCATGCCGCACAGCTGTTTCTGTAGTTGTTTCCGGAAAAGCCTTTGCGCAATAAGAACAAAAGCGCGCCCCGTCAAACCATGGTTGGGACTTGCTGCATCCTGCGCAGGATATAGAAGCCATGATCCCTCCTGTCCGAAGCGACAATTTCAATAAGCCATTAGCAACTATACTATAACTACGGAGAGCGTCAAGACGTTGAAGTTGCCAGGGGGTATGTAATTTTCCAGCAAAATTAATCTCGTTGGGGTTTAGAGCGCTTGCTCGTATGTTTGCCTTTTGCGTATCAGCCTGTATTTGTTTTGATCAACTAGTATTTCTGCCGGTTTTCGGCGGAGGCCGTAGTTTGACGACATAATAAATCCGTAGGCGCCTGTATCCAATACGGCAAGAAATTCACCCGGCTTCATCAAGGGGAGCGAAATGCGGTTGGCAAAGAAATCCGCGGATTCGCAAATGGGGCCGACAACCGAGGTGAGTTGTTTGGGGCGGCTTGTCGCCTGAAGAGGGACGATACGGTGCGTCGCGCCGTAGAGCGCGGGTCGAATGAGATCGTTCATGGCCGCATCGATGACGGTAAAATGATTGCCGTAATTTTCTTTGGTATATAATACTTTGGCAAGAAGGATGCCGGCGCCGGCAACAATGCGCCGGCCCGGTTCAATGACCAGGGTGAATTGCGGATAACGCTTGAACAGGCGCGCGGTAGGCTCGAAATATTTTTTTGCGTCGAATGTTTTTTGATGACGGTAGTCGTATGGAAATCCGCCGCCAAGGTCAATGTACTGTATTGCTGCCCCCTTGGCATTCAGCGTGAGGGCGATTGAGATGAGCCTTGCCGCCAGCAATTTTCTTGTATCCGGATTTTCAATTTGGCAGCCGATGTGCGCATTGATGCCGACGAGACGCACATACTTTGATTGTTTAATGAATTCGAATATGCGCAGAGCGTTTTGGGGGCTGACTCCGAATTTGTGCTTTTTTTCTCCTGTGGCAATATAGGCATGAGTTTTAAAGCGGATATCCGGATTAACCCTGATGGAAACATCAATCTTTTTTAAGAGTGTGCGCGCCAATTTTTTAATGAGCGCCGCTTCCTGCAGCGACTCCACGGCAATATAACGGCACCCTTTTTGTATCGCGAACGCGAGCTCTTCGGAAGACTTGCCCGGGCCGGTGAAAATAATGTCTTTTCCGCGCGCTCCGGCTTTCGTTGCGGCCCGCATTTCTCCTTCCGAGTCAACATCAAAAGAACAGCCCTCGCGTTTGAGGATTTTCAAAAGTTCCACGTTCGCATTGGCTTTTACTGCATAGTGGATCCGGCCGCCTATTCCTTTAAGTGCATGCGCGAATGAGCGGTATTCTTTGACGATTGACTCTTTGGAGTATGCGTAAAGAGGTGTCCCGAATTTCTCGGTAAGCTTTTTGATCTCGACATTCTCCATATAAAGGGATTCATTTTTGAATCGGATCATCGTTATCACTATATCGTAAGCCGGCCGCGTTAGCAATTTCTTTCAGAAGCATATTAAAAATGCCTGCCGAGAAGCAGGACTTAAACGTCTTGGGTCGTAGAAAGGCGGGGCGGCGTACATTCTTTTGTTTCTAGCAGTGCCCCCTCCGCTTCCTTTAGGCTTTCGATATACAGGCGGACCCGGCCTAGGGCCTCCATGTCTTCCTTGAATAGCGTTATGAGATTTAGAGAAGGCGCCGGAGCGTTGGTGAGGTTTGGCATCGGTAGATCGTCCGCCTTTTGCGCGGTTTGAAAGAGATCGCGAGCACCCTCTTGAATCTTTTTATGCCGCGCAATGAGGTTTTGGCCGACCGCTAGGAGTAGATCGTGCATTGTTTTGGGGATTGCATCAGCCAAGCCGCAGGCCGTTAAGCACTCGCCAAGGACATGGTAATACGTCTTAACCGCCTCGTTGTGCGTCTGAATAAGGGTATTAATGTCAGTTATGGCCTCGAAGCTTATCCATTGGTCCATGATACTGGCTTGTCTGTTTAGATATCTGTAGTCGATGGCATACAATAATCTTGATAGTCCCCATGCAATGCCTAAAAATGCAGTAGTTCTAAGAAAGGTGATCGTGCATTGTAGCAGAGACGGTGCTGAAACAATGGAGAGTACGCCAAAGACTGGTAGACCATAAAACAGCACGATTTTTCTGAAGAGGCGTTCCAGGCCCAAGGTTTTTTGAAATCTTTGGTGAAGTCTTCGGCGATGAAAATGGAAGCGGAACAAAAATTCAGTTTCTTCTTCAAAGGCTAGGGGTTTGGGACTCTGCGATATCCATGGGTCAGGATGTGCTTTGAAAAGTAGGTCTTTCAACCGTCGCGGATCTTTTAAGAATTGCTCGGCAGTATGCTGCGGCTCGGGAAACGCCAGTTCTTTAGCCATTGATTTCCCTTCTATTAAAGCAGGTTCAAGTAGCTGTGATTATTATAGCATGGCATGTTGAGGGGAGCAAGTTCATGTTTATTTGTCATTGATTCACGATCGTGAATTGATTGACAAAAATGACACTCTGAAATAAATACTTGAAATAAATACTTGACAAACAGATTTCTATTTGCTAAGATTGTACTATTGTTGATTTTTAGACCTATTATGCGATTATTCGCAGATATCGCGCTCCGGTCGAAATTAGTTTCTTTATAGAAAACTATTCCTTCATATGGTAACAATAGTTATGAAGTTCGGCGGATCCTCGATGGGTTCGTCGGATTCTATAAGGCAGTGCGCTAAAATTGTTTTTCGGGCTAAAGCCAAAAACCGCCTTTTTGTCGTGGTATCTGCACTGGGAGGAGTTACGGATGAACTCATACGTCTTATCGATCTGGCACGCAGCCAAAAACCGAAGCTTATCGCTTCGCGTCTGAATGCGATCGAGCGGCGCCACAAGGAGGTGTTAGGCGGTCTTGTATCTTCGGCGCATGCGGCGCGCGTATGGGAGGAAGAATGCGCGCCGCTCTTTAAAAAACTGCGATATATTTTGACCGGTATTAGTTTTGTGGGAGAGGTGGCTGAAAAGTCCTACGCGCTTATCTGTTCGTTCGGAGAACGCATCTCGAGTATCCTTATGTTTCATGCGCTTGTCGCGGCAGGAGTGCGAGCCGAGCATGTTCTGGCGCAGCGCCTCATCAGAACAGACAGTAATTATAAAGACGCAACCGTCGATTACAAAAAAACGAGGGGCTATGTAAAACGGATTGCCGCACCGCTTCTTGCGAAGGGTATTGTGCCGGTTATCGGCGGTTTTATCGGTAAAGACACCAGCGGCGACATTACGCTTCTTGGCCGCGGCGGAAGCGATTATACCGCTTCAATCGTTGCGGCGTCGCTGGACGCAGATTCGGTTGAAATCTGGACTGATGTAGACGGCATTATGTCTGCCGATCCGCGCCTTATTGAAAAACCGGCGCTCTGGAAGGAGATAGATATTCAAGTGATGGCAGAGATGGCCTACAGCGGGGCAAAGGTGCTTCATCCGAAGACGATTGTGCCCGCGATCCAAAAACACATCCCCATCTATATCAAGAATACGTTTCGTCCCGAGACCAAGGGAACAAAAGTGGTGGAGAGCGTTACGCCGGGACTTCGTGGCATCGTTGTCGATGCAAATCAAGTATTGCTTCATTTGACCAATGCGAGTATGCTTGAGGGCGTCGGTTTTATTCATGGTGTAAGTGAAATTTGCGCCCGCCACGGCGTACCGATTGACGTATGCGCGACCTCGGAAGTTTCTTTTACTATCTCGATACGAAAAGAAGATTATACGCCGAAGCTCTATAAGGATCTGTCGAAAATCGCCGGCCTTGAAGTGTATGAGGCGGTAGCGAAGGTGTGCGTGATAGGACGGGGGATTGCGCGCAATGCGAATATCCTTGCCAAAATAGCGGCCGCGCTTAAGGAGTATCAGCTCTATGCGGTTTCCTGCGGCGCATCGTTTAATAATATTACGCTGATTGTAGAAAGAGCCCGCGCAAACGATATTTTGAGATTATTGCACAACACGTTATTCCCAAATCCCAAATCCTAAATCCTATATTCTAAATCCTCATTATGTTGAAGCTTGGCATAATTGGATACGGTAAGATGGGAAAGTTAATCCATGGTTTGGCCGAAAAGAGGGGATTTGAGGTTGTAAATATTGTTGACGTCGATAGGGGCGGTGTTGGCAAAGGAGCTGACGTGTATATTGATTTTTCCGTCCATTACGCGGTGCTTAATAACATTACGTCGTGTTCGAGCCTTGGCATTCCTTTGGTAATTGGAACAACTGGCTGGGAAAACGACAGAGAGAAGGCAAAACAAATTGTAGAAGAGAGTAAGAACCGCGTGATTTACAGCAGCAATTTTTCCCTCGGCGTGAATCTGTTTTGGCAGGTTGTGTCAGTGGCGACAAAGTTATTCGGCGCATTTCCTGAAGAATACGACGTGATGGTTCATGAATTGCATCACAAAAATAAAGTGGATAGCCCCAGCGGCACCGCTAAAGAGCTAGCCCGGATTATTACAGAATTGCATCCAAAAAAGAAAAAACTATGCGTGGATGCGCTCAATCGAAAAATCGAACCGGAGGAGTTGCATGTGACTTCCACGAGAGGGGGCAGCATTCCCGGAACGCACAGCGTTGTATTCGACGGCGACAGCGATACGATCGAGCTTACGCATACGGCGCGCAGCCGCGAGGGGTTTGCGCGAGGCGCGCTTTTGGCCGCGGAAAAAATTCGAAATCTTCCGCCCGGGTTTTATCAATTTAAAGACATATTGGGCCGTCCCGAATTTCGTTAATTTTCCGGTTCGTGCGGCCGGCAAGTTGATAGGTTTGTGGCGCGCCGCGAAATCATATGAATCTTGAAGGTACGTTTACGGCGATCGTAACGCCGTTTCACGAAGACGGTTCTATTGATTACGATTCGTTTGCGCGTTTGATCGAAGATCAGATAAAAGCGGGAATTTCCGGTATAGTGGTGTTGGGAACCACCGGAGAAAGCCCGACTATTTCTCCGGAAGAACACAATCGTGTTATTAAATTTGCGATTGAGAAAGCGGCGAAGCGAACGCTCGTTATTGCGGGAACCGGCAGCAATTCAACCGATGAGGCGATTGAGTATTCGGTAAAAGCAAAAGAAGACGGCGCCGACGCGCTTCTTCTCGTTTCCCCTTATTACAACAAACCAACTCAAAAGGGGCTCTATGAACATTTTAAGAAGATCGCCGATTCGGTTGATCTCCCGCAGATTATTTACAACATCAAAGGACGGACTGCGGTGAACGTTGAAACCGATACGCTGATGAAACTGGCAGAACATAAAAATATCGTTGCCGTAAAAGAAGCCAGCGGCGATATCAGCCAGATGATGGATGTGCTTATGCGCGCGCCAAAGGATTTTACGGTTATTTCCGGAGACGACAACATTACGTTTCCTCTCATGTGTCTCGGGGGAAAGGGAGTGATTTCGGTGGTTTCGAATATTGTTCCGGCTGACGTGATTGTGATGGTTAATGCGGTGCTGCGTGGCGATTTCGATGAGGCTCGCAAGAAGCACTTTGAACTTTTGCCGCTTATGAAAGCGTGCTTTATTGAAACTAATCCCATTCCGATTAAAACCATGCTGGCGATGCAAGGAAAGATAAAAGAAAGTTTTCGGCTGCCAATGTGCGCGATGGAAGCGGGAAATAAAGAAAAACTGCGGTCAATTTTCTCTCGCTATCAATCGAGGAAATGAGAATCAAGTTTACCAAAATGCATGGAGCGGGGAATGATATGATTATGATTGATAATCTGCGAGGCGACATTGCCCTTACCGACGTACAAGTGGAACGATTATGCGATCGCCATTTTGGGATCGGCGCTGACGGTTTGATCTTGGTGGAGAAGAGGGGCGGCGGATCGGATTGCTATATGCATTATTACAATAGCGACGGCACCTTGGCAGAAATGTGCGGGAATGGAATACGTTGTACCGCGGATTTTTACCGGCGGCTCACCGGTTTTCCTAGAAACGCGTTACGAGTCGGGACTACCGCAGGAATAAAAGAAATTTCAATACGCGGAGAAAATGTAGAGCATGTTCGGAAACCCTTTTTCGTAGCGAAATCTCTTCTCCGTTCGAGCGAG
>Ga0155700_125_pt4 | contig 19897 bp, 14 predicted proteins | sample RifCSPlowO2_01_FD_107357 | JGI IMG/M metagenome (GOLD analysis project Ga0155700, IMG submission 107357) | Parcubacteria group bacterium RIFCSPLOWO2_01_FULL_48_18 | reverse complement strand
TACTTTGTTTAACGGCAGCTGGACAAATAACGCTCTGGTTATCAGCGGCAGAAGCGGTTGCAACGGTTGCGTCGGCATCGGGACGACGGGGCCTGCCTACAAGTTGGATGTGGAAAATAGTGGAGGTTGGAAGGCGAGGTTCGGAGGCCCGGACGGATATATTTATATTGGACCCGCAAATGCGGGGTGGGCGCATATTTATACGGACAGACCCGCCTTCATTTTTGATAAACCGGTTTATACCATCGGTAACGCGTTCAGCAGTTACAACACGGGCGATTTGTCTTTGCAGACAGGCGGTACCACCAGAATTTTTATGAGGAATTCAGACGGCAACGTCGGCATAGGAACGACGGGGCCGGGGAATAAACTCAGCGTCGTTTATAATGGGAACAGTGCGATTCCTGCGGCGGGGAGTAACGGAGGTAGCTTCGCGCTCATGGAGTATGATGATGGTCCGGGTATGGCAGATTACGGTTTCATGATGGGAGTGCTAGGTACCGGTGATGTGTGGCAGCAAGTTCAACGAATTGATGGAACAGTAGCCACATACAATTTATTGTTAAATCCAAATGGCGGCAACGTTGGCATCGGGACGGCAACCCCGGGTTCGTATCGCCTAAACGTAAATGGTGATACAAATATTTCCGGTAATTTGAACATAACCGGTTCCTGCACCGGTTGCGCAGGCCCAAATTATTGGACACTTTCCGGTTCCAATATCTACAACAACAACTCCGGCAACGTCGGTATCGGGACGACGGGGCCTGGGTATAAGTTGGATGTAAAAGGAATATCTGCGACGCGTTCAGCTAATAATGATAACCTCATTACTGTGGCTGGGTACAACGGTACCGCAGGAGGCTATTTTGATGTCTACTACGACAACAGTCTTAAAATCCATCTTAGCGCTGGACCTGCTTCCGGGGATACTTATTTTCTCAATAGCAACGTCGGCATCGGGACGGCGGGGCCGGAGTCTAAGTTAGATGTTTCCGATACTGTTAGGCTTGAATCTGGCAGGCAAGTGATATCTTCTTACACCATTGGCGCGGGCTCGAACCCCCTTTACGAAATAGTAGGCGATCAGATGATTCCTGGCGGTACAGGTAATCCAAGTATTGGAGCTGGTGGTTTTGGCTTTGTGCATGGATCTAACCAAGCTTCGCCCGTGATTTGGATGTATGGCGCTCAAGATAGAAACGCATTTAATGTTGTTAGAAAGGGTTACAACACCTCAATAGCGGCTGACACTGTTCTTTTTCAAGTTAATTCAACCGGCAACGTCGGAATCGGGACGACGGGGCCGGGAGGAAAATTAGATGTTCAGGGTGGCTACTCCTTCTTTAATGGACTAAGGCTGAACGGCACAGATGCTTCAGTAAATCAAATTTGGCAGTCAAACTTAAACACAACTCTGGGCATAACCGCAAACGGTGGCGATATTTCTTTTGGTCAAACAAGTGGTCAGCAGGTGATTATTAAAGCAACCGGCAACGTCGGCATCGGGACGGCGAGTCCGTCCTATAAACTCCAGGTTAATGGCGATATCTATGCTACTGGTGGTTGGATAAGAACCCAAGGGGGTTACGGGTTATATAATGAAACTTACGGTAATTACTTTTACTCCCCGGATGCAAGTTATTGGAATGTAAGAAACAACAATGGCCTCAGATTTTATAACTCTGCGTGGGGAATAGTTGGTTATGTGTATCACGATAATGCTTCAACGTTTGGCCTCCTTGACGGAACAGGTAACTGGCGGGTGAGATTGCCCTCTGGCGGTTCAATTTATCTCGATACTAGCACAGTCGTCGGCGGCGGTATACAAGTAACCGGACTTGCCAACTGCGATACCATAGACACCAATGCAAGCGGAAATTTTGTGTGCGGCTTTGATAATTCCGGGGCCGGCGGAACAGTAACGGGGTCCGGCTCCGCGAACACCATTCCAATATGGACTGGAGGCACTTCCCTTGGCAACTCGCTTATTAACGACAACGGAAGTTATTACACGTTAAGCTCTCGGGGTTTTTACGTTCCTAACTCTTGGGTAATAGCCAATGATCTAAGGACGAGAAACGGCTATATCTATGCCGGCGGATCAGATTTTGAAGCTATTCGAGGCAACGACACGTGGCTGCGGTTAAACCAGTCCAGTCAGTTTAGCAGTGGTGTTTACACGCCGGGCCTGTTTCGTTCTGATGACGGATTCCAAATTGATGGGTATTGGACTATTGGAGGAGACGCAAACTTTTGGTATGGATATCAAGGCAAAGAGATGTTTAGGACTTCTGACAGCTGGCTGCGGTTAAATCAGGCCGGTAATTTTACTTCGGGCGTCTATACTCCCAATTATTTCAGGGTTGATAATAATGTGGAAGTAAACGGCGATATCTATTGGAGCGTGGGCAGCGGATGGATGACGAATTGGTTCAACCAAAATGTGAGGACGGATTCTGCCCCCACCTTTGCGGGTCTTACTCTCAATAATCGGCTTACTGTGAGTGAGGCAGGCGGGGCATATACGTACATTACTCTGCGAGATGACGAATCACCGAGCGGTGTAAAATATATCCACGCAAATTCCAACGTTATCGGATTTCTTAACAGTGCTGAGAATTGGTCAGCTTATTGGGATAATTCAGGAAATATGACGAATATCGGCAACATCACCGTAGCTGGCCAAAATGTCTGCCGTCAGGACGGCACGAATTGTCCAGCCGCGGCACCCCTCCCAGGCAATGTTATGTATTGGGATACGTGGTATAGCGGCAGCTACATAGGTTCTAATGGCGATTTCTATGTAGAGTTCATGGGTAACTGGTTTAGCAATCTTTTCAACCAAAATGTGAGGACGGATTCTGCCCCGACATTTAATCAGGTTTATGCCGACGATTGGTTTAGAGCGAACGGTAGTGCCGGTCTTTATTTCCAAAATTACGGCGGCGGTTGGCACATGATTGATACAACTTGGATACGTGCTTACAACGGCAAGCCCGTATACATGTCGGCTGGCTATGATTCGGGTGCAGCATCAGGCGTGAACTGCGGCGGCGGACTCGGTGGCGGATATACTTTCCAGGTGTGTGGTTCTCTCCTTGCCGATATAATGTATGACCGCAACGACACCGGCTACTACGTGGATCCGAACGGCACAACGCAATTGAATGTTTTGAATACTGCAGGGACAATTACCGTTGGCGGCGGCACCGGCAAGATAAATGCCGGCACCGTTGACCCGATATACACAATCGGAGGTTCGAGATACGCGACATACATGGCGGCTATGACCGGAGTGAAGGAAGAAACCGCTGGAGTGTTGGAATCTGGAATCTGGAATCTGGAATCTGGAATATACGAATCAGTTATTGATTTTGACGAAGTAGAAAAAGGGTCGGATTTGTGGCTGTTTTATCAGACAACCGACTTCGGCGCAGACTGGGAAAACTTATATGTGCTCTTAACCCCCGGATTCAACGGAAATGTCTGGTACGAAAAAAATCCGAAAGAAAATAAACTTATCGTTTATGCTGAACCCCTAAATCCTAAATCCTATATCCTAAATCCTGAAGTAAGTTATCGCCTCACCGCCTCCCGCTTTGACTGGCTCAAGTGGCCCAACACGAGCAGCGACAACGTAGACGGATTTGTAATTGAGGAGAAATAGGAGATGCATGACGGATGATTGACCTGGTTTTTGGGTTATAGTAGGATTTAATGCATGAAGAGACAACTTCTTTTGACAACTAAGGTTTGGCAAGAAGGTAATTATTATATTGCGTATACGCCTGAATTAGATGTAGCCTCGCAGGGCAAAACTTACGACCAAGCCCAACGACGACTAAAAGAATCCGTTACCCTTTTTCTAGAAACCGCCAAAAAGCGAGGTGTTTTAAGGCAGATTCTTAGGGAAGCTGGCTTCATCACCGCTGATAAAAAATGGCGCCAGCCTTCAATTTCGATATCTTCTTTAGAGATTAAAGTTTAGATGTCAAAAATTCAGCCTATCCATTGGAGAAGGTTGGCGCGAGTTTTTGAATTAGATGCTTGGCAGCTCCAAAGGACGCGAGGCGACCATTTAGTTTATGCGAAAGAAGGATTTATTCGGCCAGTAGTGATTCCTAAAGATACGGACGTGCAAGTTTTTATTATCGTCAATAATCTCAAAACTGCTAGAATTTCAAGAGCCAGATACTTTGAATTGATTGCAAAATAACATCGGTCAGTAAGACTATACGGCGTCTGGGTAAAGATAAGTTATACATGGACGAGACGAAAGCATGACGACAGCCCTTTTCTTTTTAAAAACCGAATTTAGATCGGGTCTTTTTCTGGTACTTATCGTCATTGTTTTCAATGCGTTCACTTTGTGGCCGGAGTTTGCGGCGTCAACTCCAAGCTTGAACGACGAAGTTTTGCATCTTTCTTCTTCCCGGTTGGCTGTTCAAGCGCTTGAGGCCGGTTATGACCCAACGGACTTTTGGTTACCGCATATCGGCCTCGGTTTCCCGTTGTTCCGCCATTATCAGCACCTTCCTCAAGTCGTTCTCGCCGCCATAAACTTTTTCACATCTTCTTTTTTCTCCCTGGAGCGCTTAATGGATTTTTCCAGATATTTTTTATTGGTTTTCTTCCCCGTCGTTGTTTTCTGGGCAGCGCGCCGTATCGGTTTTAGCAGCTTGCCGGCCGGTTTGTCTGGCTTTGTTTCTTCTCTCGTGTCAACCAACGGCCTCTTTGGCCTTGAATACGGCAGTTATCTTTGGCGCGGAGCCGGGCTCTATACCCAGCTGTGGGCGATGTTTTTTTTACCCGTAGCGCTGGCCGAGATTTATTACCGGCTGACCCGCGGCAAAGGGTCATATTTTTTTGCTGTTTTTTTCTCCGTTATTGTTTTTCTTTCAAACCTGACGTACGGCATTATACTTTTCTTATCGGCTATTTTAATAAACGTCTTAACGAAAAGAAAGTCGGAGATAGTTAAACGCTTTAGGCGGTTTTGTGTTGTATGTTTCCTTATTGCCGTCTCAACGGCCTATTTTTGGATTCCTTTGCTTGTTGACAGCGCCTATTGGAACAGGAGCGTTTGGGAGCACTCTTATAAGTACGACTCCTTTGGTCTTATAACAACCCTAAAAAATTTGTTCACGGGCAAGCTGTTGGATTTCGACAGAATCCCCGCGTTAACCCTCCTCTTTTTCTTATCGCTGGCAATTCTGATTTTTCGGTTAAAAGAAGAGAGATCGCGCTTTGTAGTTATTTTAACGGGGGCGTGGTTTCTTTTATATCTCGGCCGTTCTTTGTGGGGTCCGCTGCTGGATTTGCCTCTTGTTCGGAATTTGCATTTTCACAGGTTTGTCGGCGGTTTTCAGCTCGGCGCAATAATGGTTATTGGGGCCGGCTGTTCTTCGGTGTGGCAATTGATGAAAGGCGTTCATCGGCGCATGCTGATTGTCATACCGTGCGCCGCTTTCTTCATTTTCGCGCCGGTCTTCATCGAGCGATTTGATTACTACAGGGAAAATAATTTAGGGCGCGCCGAAAACCGCGCCGCTTTTGGATTGATGGAAAAGGAGATTTCGGATATATTCGGTTCTTTAAAAAGCTTGCCTCCCGGTCGGGTTTTTGCCGGTTTTCCCGGCAGCTGGGGCAATTACCCATATTACCAGGTCGGTTTTACGCCGCTTTACGCATTTCTTGCCAAAGAGGGTATTGATTCTGTGGGTTATGCGTATCAAACGCCGATCGGCGCTGATATCATGTACCTTTTCGACGAGCAGAATCATATTGAATATAATATCTTTAATATCCGTTACGTTTTGTTGCACAAGACCTGGTCGGCGCCCGATTATTACTCGTTGATTAAGGAGTTTTCAAACTATAGATTGTATGAAGTAGAAACAAGCGGTTATTTTGACCTGGTAGATGCCGAGCCGGTTTTATTTGGCCGGACCGGCGACATATACGGCGCTGCGAAGCAGTGGTTTGCCAGTGCCATGCCCGCGCTGAAAATCCATCCCCGTATTAAAATTTCCGATCAGGCTGCGCCTTCGCCGTTTCATCTCACGAAAGTCGACGCAAGCGTTCTTAACAATCTTTCGATAAAAAAGGAGCCGGCCGGAGAAATTTTGAACGAAAAAATCGGGCTTAATTATTATGCCGCCGACATAAAGAATTCCAGATCGGTTTATGCGATGCTTAAATCGAATTATCATCCGCGGTGGCGAGCTTCTCTCGACGGCCATATTGTTAAACCCGAAATGCTCATGCCCGGTTTTTTAGGCATAGAGGTTGGCCCGGGTACGCATCGCGTTGTGTTCTTTTATAAATCGTCCCCCTTCCGTCCGGTGCTATTCGCTTTGGGTTTTTTGAATTTGGCCGTGTTTAGTTTTTATAATAGACGCAAAGAAAATTATCGAGCTTTTGTTTGAGTCCGAGCGATGATGAGGCGGGCGGGAAGTGAAAAACGGCGAACCAAAAGATTCGCCGCTTCCCCTTGAGAATTTTCTCATTCGAACATTCGTTCTCTGTCAATAATCCGGCAAAGAATCGCGATTCGATTGAGGCGCTGGCTGACCGCAGGCGGATTGTTTTCTTGCCGCTCGTAATCTCCCGCAAACAAAAACGCATTCGGCACAATCCACGCGAGGTATCTCCACATCGGCGTATGACTCCTAAAAACCGGGCCGTACCGATTGAGCAGTTCCTCTTTATCGGGATCCATCCCTTTCGATGCGTAGCGTTCCAAAATGTCGAGAGCGACTCGTTCAACAACAGCTATTAATACCAAGGCGCGCAAGTCTCCGAATGTTTCTGCGTTCGCGTACCACGGTATTTCCGCTTGAGACACCGTGACGGCGATTTGGTCTAGCGGCATAGAGTTTATGGCATCGCGTATTGTCAGCCATGTCTTCACCGTTGTTTCGGCGTCGGTCTTTGTCGATACGCTCCTGGCCGCATCCACCACTTCTTTCGGACTCATCTTCTGCTGGGCATTGGAGGGAGCCGCCAGAAGAGATAGGCCGACGGCGATTGCCGTAAGGATCTTCTTCGTGTTCATCCGACGCCTCCTTGTATGATCGCAGTTTTTGGGCCCAGTCCGTGGGTACCGAATAGAGTATACCACATTATACATTGTGTGTCAATCGTCATTGATTTGCCACGCGGAGTATCATTGGATATAGTTAGTTCTATAATAGAGGTATTATATATATTGAACCGAAGCGCATTGATATTTTCTCATTTTCGTAAAATATCAATGGGCGAAGTTCAGGGTGTATCGTATGAAAACCGTGCATATCGTTTTGGCAGTTATTGCGCTTGTTGCAGGGCTGGGCGTCGGTTATATGATGGGGTTATCTGCCCCATCGGCGCAAATTGATCGTACACAGGCGGATCAACTGCAGGGCGAACTTGAAAAAATGAAGGCGCAAATTGAAAAGGCAAAACAGTTTTTTCCTCCGTCGCCGCAGATTACGAGCATAAGCGGTTCTGTCAGGTCGGTTGAAGGGGACATTATGACCGTTGAGGCATCTCTGTTCATAAACCCTTTTGAAGAATTGCCGACAATGCGCGAGGTGCTGGTTACGGAAGCCACAAAGATTATTCGAAACGAACCGAAAGATTCTGCCTTGCTTCAAAAAGAGAACGAAGCATATCAGAAGGCGCTTAAGGAGTATAAACCATCGGTTCCTGCCGGAGACGGAGTACTGCCTTCGTTGGCCTCCTTTCCTACGCCGCCGCAGTTATCGGTAGAAAAAGAAGTGGCTCTCGGCGATGTGAAGGCGGGCGATCAAGTATTTGTTGATGCGGGTAAAAATATTAAGACCGAGAAGCGTTTTGAAGCGGTACGAATTGTCGTCCAGATGACAACGCTTCCGGCAGGAGCGATGTATCTCGCCCCTGTTGGGTTTCCGGTTCCTGCTCCGGTTGGGGCGCCCGTTCCTGCTCCGGTTGGGACGCCGCCGGCAGCCGCCCCTCTTGCGCCGACCCCACAACCTTGACTCGTATGCTCAAATTTAATTTCGACACCATTCTTGAATCGGTGGCACGCTGGTGCATCTATCTTTTGATTTTCCTTTTGCCGATTTGGTTTTTGCCCGTCGGTTCATCGTCGGCTCTTTTTCATAAGCAGATGTTTGCCGGCTTCGCGGCGCTCGCAGGTATTTTGGCTCTTTTGTTGAGGATGTTTTCTTCGGGGACGATCAGTTTTCCAAAACACACTTCCCTCCTTGCGGTTGGCGTATTTGTAGCGGTCGTAGGTGTTGCAACCGCATTTTCTCAGTCTCCGTTGTACAGTTTCTGGGGCAGCGGCGGCGAGCCGTTCTCTTTTTTCAGCATTCTTGTGTACGGCGCTGTTTTTTTACTGTCAGCATTGGTATTCGAAAAACAGGAGATTATGGTTCGGGCGGCGCGCTTCTTTTTTGCCGGAGCATTGGTTGTGGGCATATATGTTCTTCTGCAGCTTAACGGGATATTCCTGCTGCCGCTCGCATTTACGCGGACGACCGCTTTTAATCCGATCGGTCTTATTTCTGAAGCGGGCATATTCTTCGGGTTGGTATTTTTGCTTGGCGTGGGCGCGCTTTCGTTTTTCGGCAGCCGCCTTCGACGGTTTGAAAAATATGCCCTTCTCTTTCTTATTTTCCTTGCCGCTTTGATACTTTTCATTGCCAATGCGCGCTGGGTATGGGCGTCCCTTGCGATTTCGTTCTTGCTGCTGCTTATGATCGACGCGGCCAGGCGATGGGGCCTTCATGGCGAAGAGAGAAAAAAGGTCCTCCCGCTCGGCATCGTGCTCGTGCTTGCGGCTGCTGCAGTTGCCTTCTTCACGCAAATTCCATCGCTTATTCCTACGGCCATTGAGGTCCAGCCTGCCGTTGGAGAAACATTTTCCATCGCGAAGAAAACAATAGCAGAGAGTCCGGTCACGGGCTCCGGGCCGGCTACATTTTTATACCAGTGGAGAAATCTTCGTTCTGCGGAGGTGAACCGGGGCCCTTTTTGGAATATTGATTTTTGGCAGGGAGCGCCCGGCGTTTTTACGATCGTTACGGAAGGGGGATTTTTGGCGGTCTTTGGCTTGATTTTGCTTATGCTTGTCTATGCCCATGCCGGTTTGCGGCTGTTCCTTCAAAAGAGATTCGATGCGGCGCTTGTTTGGCTTGCCGGCGTCTATCTTTTGCTGTTCCTTTTTTCATCCCCGTTGCACATCATGTTCCTGTTGCTTTTCTTTTTGGTCTTTGGAGCGCTCGCGGGAGGGCATGTAAGTCGGATCGGATTTTTGGCGTCTCCGCAAAAGGCAGTGATTGTTTCGCTTGCGATCGTTTGTTTCGTAGTGGGAGCCGTTATCGGAGGTTTTTGGACGGTGAAACGATACGCGGGAGTCATGTACCATGCATATGGCGTCCGTACGGCACAAGAGAATCCGGATGCGGCGCTTGATGCGCTTTCAAAAGCGGTTCGGTGGGACAGGACGCAGTCGCTGTATGCGCGCGATCTCGGCCAACTGTTGGGCGAGAAGGCGGCGGCGCTTGCAGGAGGGGGCGTTTCTTCTGATCAGCAGCGGGCTCAAGATTTGTTTAATCAGGCGGTCCAGAGCGTGCGGCTGGCAACTGTTTTGAATCCGCAGGAAGTGAATAATTGGCTTGGGCTGGGAAGCATCTATGAAAAAATGATGCCGTTTTCATCGGATGTCGGCCGGTTTACCATTGAGGCGTATACAGAAGCCGTCAAATGGGCGCCGCAAAACCCAATTGTTTTTGAGGCGCTGGGCCGCATTGCTTTTGGCGAGTCTTTGCGTGCCGGACAACAGATTGCAAGATTGGAAGAGCGGGTAGCAAGTGCAGGCGAGGGTGAACAATTGCAAAATCAGGCTTCAAGCCTTAAGGCGTTTAAGGAAGCGCAGCAGCAGAGCGCGCGCGCCAATCTGGATAATGCGATTTTGCTCAAGAGTAATTATATGCCGGCTCGGCTGCTTAGGGTCCAGTTGTTAGGGGAGGAGCGCGGCGCAGAAAGCTTGGAAACGGCCATACAAGAAGCCGAGGCGCTTCTGGAAAGCAGCGAGCTTGATACGAGCGCCCTGTTTGAACTCGGCGTCATGTATTGGCGCGCGACTAAATTGGAAGAAGCCGGGCGGGCATTAGAGAGCGTCATTGGCGCCGATCCATCGAATAATTATGCCCGTTACTTTTTAGCGCTCGTTTATCGTGCGCGAGAGGACGATGGCGCTGCTAGGGCCATGTTGCGGCAGATTCTTCAAACAGAACCGGAAAACAATAATGTGAAGAAAATGATTGAGAACATAGGTTCGGACGGCCACATTCTTGAGGGCACAAACATTAACATTTACCTTACGCCGCTGTCGGTCTAGAATCTAGAATTTGGAATTTGAACTCGATTACTCCGCGTCAGCTTGCTGAGCGGAGGTTCATTATGCGTTACGTAAGCGAGTTAAAAAATAAAGATTTATCCGGAGAAGTATGTCTGCTCCGCGTTGATTTGAATATTGATCCGGAACAGGCCCGTTATTCGCCTCGGATCAGCTCGATTATTCCCACTATTCGGTTTTTTACCGAACGGAACGCGAAGGTTGTCCTGTTAAGCCATCGCGGGAGACCGAAAGGGTTTGATCAGAAACGATTGAGCCTTCGGCCGTTTGCGAAAATCCTTGCCGTGAAGCTGCGGTCGCGGGTTTATTTTTTTCCCACCTTTGACTTTGCGCGGCTTCGAAAGAAAATCGACTCGCTCGAAGCGGGCGGGATCATTCTTGCGGAGAACCTCCGTTTTGTTACCGGAGAAGAGCGCAATAGCAGCTCCTTTGCTAAACAGCTGGCAGAAGTCGGTACGCTCTACGTAAACGAGGCATTTGCGGTTTCTCATCGCGCCGATGCCTCTGTGGTTGCCGTCGTGAAATTTCTTCCTTCATACGCGGGCTTGCTGTTGGAACAGGAGATTAGAAATCTTTCTGCCGTAATGCGGCGTCCCCGAAAACCCCTTGTTGTTATCAGCGGCGGCGCGAAAGTATTGACCAAGATCGGACTGATTAGGAATTTCTTAAAGAGCGCCGACTTATTTCTTGTGGGAGGCGCAATGGCTAATACATTTTTGAAAGCCGCCGGCGAAGACATCGGCGATTCTCTGTGGGAAAAAGCTTCGCTTGCGGAAGCGAAGAGATTGTTGCGTACGGGAAAGATTGTCATTCCGGTCGATACGGCAATGAAGGGCGGCCAGATTTTGGATATTGGGAAACGGACGAGAAAGTTGTTTGCACAAAGGCTTACGGGCGCAAAAACGGTAATTTGGAACGGCCCCTTGGGATACATTGAGGATGACCGTTTTGCGAGAGGGACGCGGTATGTCATTCGTTGCGTTGCCGCCTCTCAAGCATTTTCCGTGGTAGGCGGCGGAGAAACCGTGGAACTGATTGAAAAAATGGGATTTACGAAAAAGTTCGGTTTCGTTTCCACCGGCGGAGGAGCCATGTTAGAATTCTTAAGCGGGAGAAAACTGCCGGGAATAGAAGCTTTAAATAGTTCAATAGTTCGTTAGCCAGGGTTAGTTCGTTAGCTGCTAAAGGGCTTCAGCCGCTAACGAGCTAAAGAGCTTGAAGTATGTTAACTACCAAACCCGATCCACCGACGGAAGTGTGCGCAGAGTTGAATCATTTGCCGAAACTGATTGTAAAACTCTTGTGGCAACGGGGAATTACTACAAAGATAGAGGCACGGAAATTTCTCGAGCCGTCATTGGATGATTTATATGATCCGTTTTTGCTCAAGGATATGCGCATCGCGCGCGAGCGCATTGTGTCTGCGGTCAAACAGAAGGAAAAGATTGCCATCTTCGGCGATTTCGACGCCGACGGCATTACGAGTACGGTTGTGATGGTGGAGTTGTTGGAGAAGATGAACCACCGTGACGTGGCAGTATATACGCCGGATCGGTTCAAGAGGGGCGAATACGGACTTACGTTTGCGGTGGCTGAAAAAATCATCCAGGGCGGCTCTCGGCTCCTTATTATTATTGATTCGGGGATGAATAATCATGCGCAGATTGAAGCAGTTGCGCAGAAAGGCATTGAGGTCATCATCATCGACCATCATCAAGTTATTTCAGGACGGCCGCGGGCGATAGCGGTCGTCAATCCCTACCAGTCAGGAGAACAATATCCTTTCAAAGATCTTTCTTCGTGCGGTTTGGTGCTGAAATTGTCTCAAGCGCTTCTCGATACGATTTCCGTTCCATTCGTGGAGCTTGCGGCAATTGCGGCCGTTGCAGACCGTGTTCCGCTGCTCAAGGAGAATCGGGTGATTACGAAAATCGGGGGGACCAGTATTGAGGGGACCACGAGGTTGGGACTCAAGGAATTGATGCGGCTTTCGAACGAAAGCTTGGAAGCGCTGGCGCAGCGGATTAATTGCGCGAGCGAGCTGTATGATACGAACAACGCCTTTGAGCTTCTTACTACCGACGATCCCGGTCTTGCCGAACGATTGGCCAGAGAGCTTTCAAATGAATATTGGTCGCGCGATGGAAAATTCAAGGAAGCCCTGGTTATTGCGCGAGAACAAGTCGAACACTTGGCCGGCGGTCATAATGTTGTCTTTATCGGCCATGAAAAATATGATCCCGAGCTTCGCGGTATGATTGCCGGCAGATTGAGATCGGCCGATCGCAGGCCCATATTCGTGTACACCGATTCCGGCGATCGATTGAGAGGCACGGCGCGCTCATCGGAGCGTTTCAATCTCGTCACCATGCTGTCGCGGTGCGGGCAGTACATGGATAATTTCGGCGGGCATCCGCAAGCCGTTGGTTTTGACGTGAAGAGGCAGAATCTTGAAAGTTTGAGGACGTGTTTGTTGGACCAAGAAAAAGAGATTAGCGGCGAGATGTTAAAGCCCGAGATTGCAATTGATGCTCAGATTTCTGATATTGACCGGGCGTCGTTGGATTACCTGGAGGCGTTTAAGCCTTATGGATCAGGCAATCCGACGCCGGTTATTTTATTTAACGTGAAGATAGATGCTAAAGCTTAGAGTCTGGAATGCGGACCAAGTTCAAAATTCTAGATTCTAGATTTTTATCTTGGTTATTTATTGTGACGGCGGATCTAGGGGAAACCCGGGTCCGGCTGCAGCAGGAGTGTATATTCCTGATCTGCGGAAAAACTATTCGAAATATCTCGGAGAGCGAACCAATAATGAAGCCGAATATGAAGCGGCCATTTTCGCGCTTAAAAAATTGAAACAGCTTCTCGGCGGCGAGAAAGCATCAAGGGCGAAACTCGAATGTAAATTAGACAGCGAACTTGTTGTCAAACAATTGAATGGAGAGTTTAAAATCATGGAGGAAAAATTGAAGCCGCTTTTTATCGACGTGTGGAATTTGAAACAGGATTTTAAAAAAGTTTCGTTTACGAACGTACCGAGAGAAGAGAATACGATCGCAGACGAATTGGTAAACCGAGAGCTTGATACCCGGCAGGAAGGGCTTTTCGGCGAATAATCGTTTTCCCGAAAGAAGGAGGCGGTTGGCGCGACAAAGAAGGAACTTGCTACCCCGGACCGCCTAAAATTACAGCCCTTGGAATGCGAATTCGTTAGGAGAACGTTCCGTCTTGCGCGGAACGATTTTTTCATTATCATCTATTCTCCGATTCGCGCGAATCGGAGAATAGATAGGGTCTTATTACATTGTCTTTTAAAAAGGAGATGCCTGTTTTACCCCGCACCAGAAAGCCCCAGACTCCTGTTTGGGGATGAAGGTGCTAAGCCCGAAGGGCTTTCGGTGCGGGGTTTCGCTCCGCGCCGAATCGAAAGAAGCCGCCGACTCCTGTCGGCGGAGCTTCATTCATCAGAGCATAAAGCGTCGGCCTTCAGGTCGAGCATGAAGCGCGTGTCCTGGTTTTTTATCTGAAGCCATGGGGGCTTTAGTTTTATGTCAGCTATTTACAGGATGGGAATGAACTAATGATAGGACAGTCATCAAGTTGTAGTTTGTCAATCAAAAAATTCCGTTTTGGGCGGAATTTTTTGATGATTTGATTCGGCAAACAATAAGCCGGATTCTGTGCCGTCCGCCGGCTGGCGGATGGCGGCGATCATCTATCTGTGCCCTCGATTATTCTCGGGCTCAATCCCTCGATTATACTCGGGATTTGCGGCACCCCAGCCAATGCCCCGCATTGGAAGCACGAAATCCTAAATCCGAAACCCGAAACAAATCCTAATGATCAAAATGCAAATGCCAAAAAGTTTTGAACATTTTCCGCCGAAGGCGGATCCGCCCCTGGCGGAGAATTTAGAATTTCGGAAATTGTTCGGAAATCGTTTCGAATTTCGATATTCAAGTTTCGAATTTCCAGTGCGAAGCACTAGTGGTACGGCCTTGCACCGGGTAGGAGTTTTCAAACCAGAAAAATTACTTTCTCCGGTCGTGCGCTCTTGCTCGTCCGCCGAAGCGAACTTATCCCGCGTAGGCGGGCCGCACGATTTCACCCTTGCCGATTTTGCCCACCGAAGGTGGTGCAAAATCGAGCATCTCTTCGAGCCTGAGTCTCTCTCAGAGCCGAAGGCCTGAGCGAAGCGAAGGGTTGTCCCTCGTCGTTCCACTCCTCGGGACGCTCAATTTTGTAACTCGCCTGCGGCGGACAAAATTGGCGGTATATTTTCTGTTGCACTTTCCGTAGGATTGTTCCTCGCGGCTGTTAGCCGCTACCCGCTTCTCGCCCCCCGGGCGAAACGTAGTTTGTCCGAAGGACGAGGGTGTCCGGACTTTCCTCCGAGCACTCAACTACTGTTGAGTGCTCGGCGATCACCTAGCTTGCCGATTTTTCAAGGTATAGTAATGCTGCCACATAAACTTGTACGTGTCAAGCAGCAGCAGCATTGTTTTTCTAGGCCTTTGATGCTATGCTATGTACACTACGAAGACATATTGGAATTTCAAATATCTAATTTCTACGGAGTTACTATAGCCATCGATCCATTATGAAGATAGATATCGGAGCAGAATTGAAATCATTAGATGTTCTTGCCCGCCGTTTAGGCGGGAGGCTTTGACGTGACTGCTAAGCAGCGCAGGGTTGAAGAAATTGAGCGCATGATTGTTCAGGAGGATACGTGGAAAGATCGGCAGCGGGCGGAGGAATTGACGAAAGAGCTCGGTTTGTTGAATAATCAAATAAAGCGTTGGGCCGCGCTCGTAAAAGAGATTCAAGAAACTGCCGGTTTTTTGGAAATTTCCAAGGATGATTCGGTAATGCAGAAAGAGATTGAGCGTTCTGCCGCAGTGCTTAAAAAACAGCTAGACGCCTTTGAAAAAGAGTTATATTTGTCGGGAAAATACGACCCCGGCTCTGCGATTATAACCATCACCGCCGGCGCCGGAGGCCAGGACGCAGAGGATTGGGCCGCGATGCTTGATGAGATGTATTGCGTGTATGCAGCAGAAAAAGGATGGGAGATTGCGACGGTCGGCGAATCGCTTGGCGACTTTAGCTCGAAGACCGGCAGGAAGCCCTTGCGTCATGCCGTGCTTGAGGCGCGAGGGGCCTATGCATACGGCTTGTTGAAAAAGGAAACCGGCGTGCATCGGCTCGTACGCATTTCTCCATTTTCGGCAAAGCATCTGCGCCATACATCGTTTGCCGCGGTAGAGGTGCTTCCGGATATCACCCTTGTTGACGAAAATAGCGTAGTATTGAAACCGGAGGATTTGAAAATCGAGATGACGCGTTCGTCAGGCCCCGGAGGTCAGAATGTGAACAAGCGTGAAACTGCCGTGCGCATCGTTCATCTTCCCACCGGCATCAGCGCCGAATCGCAGGTCGAGCGCCATCAGGCAAGAAATCGCGACCGCGCGATGAAGCTGCTCAAGACAAAACTGCTGCATTTGATGGAGCGGCAGCAGGCGAAAGAGATTGCGGAGCTTCGCGGAGAAAAAACGAAAATCGAGTGGGCGAACCAGATCAGATCATACGTATTGCATCCGTATAAGCTGGTGAAGGATCACCGCAGCGAATATGAAAGCCACGATCCGGACTCGGTGCTAAAAGGAGAGTTAGATGGATTTATCGAAGCCCAACTAATTATTTGATTACCTTCCAAAACGTATCCAAGGTTTACAATCACAACTCCATTGCGCTGGAGAATGTTTCGTTTAAGATACTTCCCAATGAATTCGCGTCGATTGTGGGAAGATCGGGGGCGGGAAAGTCTACGGTCATAAAGCTCTTGATCGGCGAGGAAAGGCCGTCGAAGGGGAGGATTTTCTTTGGCGATGTGGAAGTGACTCGCGTGGCGTACGGCAACATGCCCTCCCTGCGCCGTAAAATCGGAGTGATTTTTCAGGATTTCAGACTCTTGGCGGCAAAGACGGCATTTGAAAATATTGCGTTTGCCCTTGAAGCCGCCGGGAGGCCTCAATGGGAGATCACTCAATTCGTGCCGCAACTTTTGGATATGGTGGGGATTAAGGACCGTGCCAATAATTTCCCGCATGAATTGTCCGGGGGAGAAAAACAGCGCGTGGCCATCGCGCGGGCGCTCATCAACCGGCCGGATGTCATTGTGGCCGATGAACCAACCGGGAACCTTGATCCGATTAATACGTGGGACATCATAAAACTGCTTCTGAAAATCAACGAACTGGGAACGACGGTTATTCTGGCGACGCACGACAAAGAGATTATCAACTCCCTCGGAAAACGCGTGATCAGCCTTGACAGAGGAAGAATGATACGGGACGAGCAGGAAGGACGGTTCATTCTTTCCTAACTCTTTTTAACCGGTAACTTATTAGATTCTGATCTAAAAAGCTACAAGCTACCTCTCGGAACCGCTCGGGCCATTCGGGCTCTGAAGAGCCCTCAGGCTCGATGAGGCAAGCAAACTACAATGGTTACACTTTTGTTTCGAATCATCAAATACGGTTTCCAAAGCTTCGTCCGAAACGGCTGGCTTTCGACGGCGACAATTGCCATTATGGTGTTGACGCTTTTTGTCGTTCATTCACTTGTGTTGTTCAGCGTGATTACCCAAACGGCGCTTGCGACGCTTCAGGACAAGATCGACGTGAGCGTATATTTCAATGTGACGGCCCCGGAAGATGAAGTGCTTGGCATAAAAACGTCTCTTGAAAGATTAAGCGAAGTGAAAAGCGTTGAATATATTTCCCGTGAGGAAGCGCTCGATAGTTTTAAGGCAAGGCATACGGGCGAAGAAACCATTTCCCGAGCGTTGGAAGAACTTGACGAGAATCCGCTGGGGGCCTCCATTAATATTAAAGCGAATGACCCGCGGGAATATGCCGCAATCGCGGCCTATCTCGGAAATGAAACGCTGTCCCGATTTGTTGAAAAAGTGAACTATACGCAGAATCAATTCATCATTGATCGTTTGATCAGGGTGACTGATGCCGTTGAGAGTGGCGGTGCGGTATTGGCCGGCGCGTTGGTGGCGATTGCCCTCTTGGTATCTTTTAATACCGTTCGGCTCGCGATTTATTCCAATCGGGAAGAAATCGGTATCATGCGGTTGGTAGGGGCATCCAATGGTTTCATCCGCGGCCCGTATATCGTGGAAGGAATTTTGTACGGTTTTGTTTCTGCAATAATCAGCTTGGGAATCGCGGCGCCATTGGTTAATCTCTCTTCCCCGTATGTCGCCGTTTTTATGCCGGAAATTAACCTCTCGAACTATTTTGTCGGAAATCTCTCTCGGCTTTTGGGAATACAGCTGCTTATCGGCGTCGGCCTTGGCATGATTTCGAGCGCTTTTGCAGTGAGAAAATACCTCCGTAAATAGAATCTGGAATCACCTAATTCTTTTTTGATTCTAATTTCTAGGGTCCAATTACGATGTCCTTGCAGGGCCGATTTTTTTGTGATACAATAGTGTCAGCTGTGGATATAAGGAAAGAAAGGAGGCGAAATGTCGTTTTTTCCCGGCCGGAAGAAAGCTTCGGAGAATGCGCGAAATCGAGCGCTTTCTTGGATTAAGGCGCATATTCTGCGTTATATCGTCATCGGTGCATGTTTGTGGGCATTCTTCTTCATCGTTTGGAACTACGTTATTCGAGGGGTCATTGAGGCTGTTGGGGGTTTTGGGGCTGGTTATCTCTGGAAAGTTGTATCGAGGCCGCACAACGATCTTTTGGCATCCGTTGTTTTGATAGTATGCGTTGTTGTCCTTCTCTGGATTACCGCGCGTCTGTTTTACGTGACGCGGCTGGAGCATTTCTTCATGCAATTGCCGGGACTCAAGTTTATCTCTAGAGTGGTGCGAGGCGTGAAGAAAGTAGTCCATTCGGTACAATATCCGGCGCTTGTCATTGATGAAACCGATGCGTTTTTCGGCTGCATCTTCTTCAGTTTTAATGAGTATGATACAGAAGACGGTCCGTGGTGTAACGGGATTATGGTTCCTTCTTTTCCTTCCCTTTCCGTCACTATTCGCCAAAGACCGAAACGCAAACTTGTTACGAACCCTCAATTTACCGCCGCTGTCGCATTTAAGATTATTCTTTCAGGCGGGACAGGAGTTGATAGAGAGGTAACGGCAGTATTGCAGGAACTTATTAATGAAAGTATGCGCCAAAGGGTGAAGTAATGGGCTGCCTCGAAGATTGTATATTGCAGGTGGCATGATCTAAAAGTTGCCCGCTGGTTTTTCTCCGGCGGGCTTATTTAATGTGTATAAAAATCCGCCTCGGTTATCGGGGCGGATTCTTCTGGCCAGCATTATCTTAAAGGTATGTTGAGGACATATGGCCTTCGGCTGCTTGTTGCGGGCAGTCGATCTTGGGCGTTTTTGAGAAGAATTTGCGGATTGCACTCTCTGAGTTGGTTATAGGTGATACCTAGGCTGTCCTGCGCGATAGCCAGGAGCGTTTCCGATTTTGTAAGCTTCAGTTCTCGCTGGGCAGTACAGATGGTTTGGACGCGCTTGAGCCCGAACGTTGAGAAGCCGTAGGCCAGATGGTTTTCGATAAGCTCTTTTTCAATGGCGATGCGGAGTACATAGTTCATGGTTTCGTCCGGAAGGCGCAGCGAGAAATAATCTTTTGTGTTTTGTTCGCGGATGGCTTGTTTTAGAGTTGTTCCTCCGGCGTTGTAGGCGGCCATAGCCAGATGCGGGTCGTTATAAAACATCTGTTGTATCGACTGAAGGTGGTTGAAGGCCGCTTTTACGCAATGCGGAAACGACAGTCGTTCGTCATAGATTATTTCGGCGCTGTTTCTGCTGCGGAGTTTGATTTGAAGATCTTGCTCGATGGCAGTATCTTTCATGAATTGGCATGCTCCGCGCGCATTTGCCCATGAGGTGGCGTCGTCTTTGAGCCATGCTTCGTGGATGATGAGATAAATAAAGTCTTCGTGCAGGCCATACTGACGTACCAGTTCCTTTAGATATTCTATTCTGTCGGCGTATTGATATACGCGTCGGATCAATTCGAAGGTTACGGGCCTGCGGTTGATGTAGCTTGCCCACAGGTCATTTTTGCGCTTTGTTACTTCGGGAAGATCGGGGAGTCGGCCCCCAGTAATGTATAACTGATCAGGCGGGGGATAATATGGGTTTTGTAGGCGGAAGAGAGTGAGTTTTAGCGAATCGATCGAGAGCCATTGTTGATCCGTCCGGCGAGCATCTTCGTGACGAATGACCAGAAGCGTTACCAGATTTCCAACCATAAGCGCGACAAGGATATAAAATGCAATTCTTCCTATTTTGAGTTCATGGGGGGTCGTTAGATTCCGCCATGCGTCTCGTAAAATCACGCGCCAACCGCGTTCCTGTTCTGTCATGGATTATTCTCCTTTGCCGTTGTCAACGGACTACTAATTTTATACACTATAACTACGGTAAAAGCAACACAGTATTTGGAATTCGGA
>Ga0155700_128_pt1 | contig 20823 bp, 20 predicted proteins | sample RifCSPlowO2_01_FD_107357 | JGI IMG/M metagenome (GOLD analysis project Ga0155700, IMG submission 107357) | Parcubacteria group bacterium RIFCSPLOWO2_01_FULL_48_18 | reverse complement strand
TATGTTCTGTGAGGAGACTTGTGTGGGCGGGTTGGGCATTGCTTTTGGAATATTGCCGCTCTGTGGAATGCGATAGAGTTTTACTACTATTGCAGTGTTTGCATATTCATAGCCCATAATTTTGATCCGAACCCTCGCGTCGGCGCCGTACGTAGAACCAAAACATTGTTCAACAAGTTTGCCGTTTTCTTTCAGATGGCAATACCGGCCGACGATAATTTTTACTTCTTTTTTGGCATCGTTTTTACTTGCCAAAGCGATAGTTCGGCTGTCGGTGGTGACCACCTGCAGGCGAGATTTTTCGTTCAACTCGGCGTACGCTTTAAAGAGCCAGTACAATGCTTGCGGTGTTTTATTATCTCCCATAAAAACTCCATTCATGCTTTCCCAGCAACCATCCAGAGGGGGACTGCCGTGCGCGCCTATGACCCAGCAGGCCTTGCTCGCCCAGTCTACATTTGCTTTTTCAAGATAATACCAAAAGGCCAAGTTGTTTCCCGGCAAGATCATTGCCTGCGATGCCTGGTACTCGTTTATATGAATTTCCGGACATTTGGTTTTGCACAAACCGGCATCTTGCAGGAGTTTTCTTATTTTGGAGACTTGCGGTTGCACTTGTCCGGCCGGGTCAGTGTTCATGATGTGCCAAGAAATGGCATCGAGTTTCAGATTATTTTTTGCAACAAAAGAAATAAAATCTTCTATTTTGAATGTCCGTCCATCACGAGGAAGTGAGAGGCCGCATTTAGAAGCTCCGGCTGACCCTTCAATGTTGGCGATACTGGGGGCTACGATTTTTTGCGGTTTGCCCGTTTCTTGCTCCACTTCCCGAACTGCTTCTGAAAAAGCTTTAAATGTTGCAAACATTTGCGCCTGCGTGCCAAACCAAGCATAATCATCCGGTTCAGCCCAGAAGTCCCAATAATCAGGTGCTTCGTTGTTTACAACTGCCGCTTTAATTTGAGTTTTGACAAAACTTTTGTACTTTACAAAATTATCAGACCAAGGGCCGATACTGCAGTCAGTATATCCTGCGGTGTCTCCTTTTCTACTGTTATCACCGACAACCCAAGTGGTCTTGGCGCCCACGCTTTTTGCTGTTTTGACAATGCCATAATCCCAATCGGCGCGCCAGAAACTTGGTTTGAGCGCGGCAACCAGGTCCTGGCCCGGCAAGCCAACTTCCTTTCTGTAGCCAAGCAGAAAACCAGTGAGCGGTTTTTGTCCGCCGCTTTTGGTTGCGTCTATGGTGATAGTTGCATCGGCGGGAATTGTTTCGTCAACGGTGATAACTTCGTCATCATCTTTGTCTGGCGGGGGCTTGGGCTTGTCGGTATCAGTGCCATTTTCATGGTTGTTTGGTTCGGGTGTTTGAGTCAAACTAAAAACCAAAATGGCCGCTAGACCCGCGATAAGTACTATTGAGACCGCGATCTTGATTTTTTGAGTCATATCTTTATTAGAGACCCTTCTTTGTGCGCGCACAAGGGATCGAACCTTGGACCTTCACAATGTCAATGTGACGCTCTACCACTGAGCTATGGGCGCTCTACTTTGCTTTGGTTTATCGCCAAAGCTTCGAGGAGCGAGAAACGGCGATACGCCACTGCTTGCCCGTCCGACCTTCGTCGGCCGTAGCCGACTACGGTCGGCGAAGGCCGAAGCTCAAGCATAAGAGAGCGAGGGAGGGAGCTAAAGGCGCGGGGCTTAAGATTGTGGTAGAAGACTAGGTTATGGCCCATTGCGAAAAAGGGATTTCCCCACGCGTTGCGAGTACGCCCGCGCGTTTTTTACTGCCCGAAGCTTACGGTAACGAAACGTCGCCGAAGTGCGGTATGCGGGTTTCCCCGGCCGATTTCCTACCTTGGCGTGGTTCTTCATGGCTGGTGATTATTCTTCGTCCTCTCCTGCTTCTAGCTCTGCTTCAAGCGCGGCCTCATCGAAAACCTCCTCATGCCGGCCGTCTTCACATCCGCATTCCACCAACGGCTTATCGTGCATAGGGCATGAAGCCGCTCGACAGTCTCCCGCCTTCTCCGAAACCCCTCCGCATGTGCCAATACAAACGTAATGCATAATAATAAACATAACCTCTCACGTATATATCGTAGCACAAAATGACTCCTAATCAACTTTCCCCGCAACAGGGCCGGCGGTATAATAAAATCAATGATAAAGCGCACGGTGGTTCTCCTTATCCTTGATGGCTGGGGCATTGGACCGAAAAATACGGCAAATCCGACCTTCAATACGTCCATGCCTAACATCGACTACATTAGAACGCATTATCCGTGCGGATCGCTCCAGTCCGCGGGCATAGCCGTCGGCCTGCCATGGGGAGAAGAAGGCAACAGCGAAGTGGGACATCTCACGCTTGGCGCGGGTAAGATACTCTATCAGCACTATCCGCGCATCACCATCGCGATTAAAAACGGGTCATTTTTTAACAACCCCGCGCTTCTGGATGCAATCGCGCACGCAAAAAAGAATAACAGTACGCTCCACTTGGCAGGCCTCTTCGGCAAGGGCAACGTGCATTCCTCATACGACCATATCATCGCCCTGATGCAGCTCGCCAAAAAGAATGAATATGCCAATGTCAGCCTCCATCTTTTTACCGATGGCAAGGACGGCCCGCCAAAGCTCGGCATCGATCTGATTAAAAAATTCTCGGATCAGATCAAAAAAATCGGCATAGGAAAAATAGCCAGCATTTCCGGAAGATTTTACGCCATGGACAGAGACGAACATTGGGATAGAACCGGCCGTGCATATCGTGCCATGACAGGAAAAGCGAAGGTTGAAACGAACATTGACGCCATATTCAAATCCGCATATGAACGGGTGCACTCGGACGAATTCGTCGAGCCGACCACCTTTTATCCCGACCTGTGTATTAAAGACGGCGATTCGCTTTTCTTTTTCGACTTCCGCGAAGATTCTGTACGGCAAATCACGGAAAGCTTTATCAACCCGCAGTTTAATCAATTCCCGATTCAGCCGTTCCAAAACCTTTTAGTCACCACCATGACGCGCTATAAAGATTCATTCACCGTTCCGGTGGCATTTCCTCCGGAAGCGGTGGACAATCCGCTCGGCAAAGTGCTTGCGGACAACGGTAAAATCCAGCTGCGCATCGCCGAAACCGAAAAATACGCCCACGTCACATATTTCTTCAATGGCCTCAAAGACTCGCCGTACAGAAATGAATTCCGGGTGCTGGTTCCTTCAAAAAACGTGCCTCATCATGACGAGCATCCCGAAATGCAAACGCCTGAAGTCGCGAATAGGCTAATCGAGGCTCTTCGCGAGGGCGTATATGATTTTGTACTGGTCAACTTTGCTAACAGCGACATAATTGCGCATACCGGAAACTATGAGGCCGCGCAAAAAGCGATTCGCGTGATCGATGACGAAATGGGGAAAATTCTTACGGTTATTAAAGAGTCCAACGCTATCCTCGTGATCAGCGCAGATCATGGAAACATCGAACAAATGATGAATCCGTTCACCGGAGAACCGGAAACGAAACACAACCCCAACCCCGTGCCGGTATATGTCATTGCAAACGAGTATGAAAAAGCGGTTGGCATGAAAGAAGCCGATCATAGTGAACGGGAGATTATTGGAATCCTTTCCGATGTTGCGCCGACAATATTGGATCTCATGGGGCTTCAGAAACCGGAAGAAATGACGGGCCAGGACCTTCTCAAGGTGCTTCTAAAAAGGCGATAGCGCGCGGTGCATTGCTCTGGAAGGGCCCCCATGGTATTCTCAAAAAGCATGGGACTTATTGCGCGATTCATCATTCACGTCGTTTCAAATGTCATAGCGTTTCTGGTGACGGCATACGCGCTTAAACAATTCGCGGTCACGAATGACCTGCAAGAGCTTTTTATCCTCGGGGCAATTTTTGCAGCCGCGCAGATGACGATACGGCCGCTGCTTAAATTATTGCTGGCGCCCTTTGTCGTCTTGACATTCGGCCTATTATTGATTATCATTAATGCAATAACGCTTTACCTCACCGATCTTGTAACCGACTCGCTCACGATTACGGGATATACTACTCTCTTGATTGCGACCATCATTGTCAGTGTAGTAAATTTCATTATCGCCTCTTCAGCAAGATACGCAGCGAAATAAGATATTCTCCTATGGTAAAAATTCTCTTTGTGGCACAGATTGTGGTGTCGATCGCCATCGTCATCCTCATTTTACTACAGGAACGTTCAAGCGGTATCGGCGGTTCTTTCGGTGGCGGCAATGAATTTTTCCAGACGCGCCGTGGTCTTGAAAAAATCGTCTTTTGGGCGACGGCTGTTGCCGGTATTGCCTTCGGCGCCCTCGCCATAGCCGACCACCTTATTTCATAGAACTTCGTACTCACCTATGGATCTCCAACCGCTGTGCCGACTCCTTTAATTGACGGAGCATTTACAAACTGTAAGAAATCATACGGCTTTGTCCGGGGGGGTGGATAACCATTTATTGTGACAGTGCATACTACATTCGGAGCCGCAACGAAACGTGCATGGCTATGGTGCAAAAGATGCACGCGCATCGGTTTTTTAAAACTTGCGTTTCGGAAATTCCGGCCCGAAGAAAAGAAAATATTCTTTGTCGCATTCGGCGCATTCCTTATCTCAACAGCGCTGCTGCTCGTGATAACCTATTACCAGAATACCATCGCCATCCCTGTCGCCGGCGGATCGTATGTAGAAGGAATCGTCGGCCAGCCTACCGTGATCAATCCCGTGCTCGGATCGCGCAATGACGTGGACCGCGACCTCATCGAACTGCTGTTTAACGGCGTTTTCAAGAGCAACGGCCGTGGAGGATTTACTCCCGACCTTGCCAGGCGGCACACGGTAAGCGACGACGGCCGCGCCTGGACTATTTATTTACGGGATGATGCATTCTGGCATGACGGCCAACAAGTGACCGCCGACGACGTACTCTTTACGATCCAGACCATCCAGAATCCAGATGCCCAAAGTCCGCTCTTTACCAGCTGGCAGGGGGTTGTCGCCGAACGAGTAAGCCAATTAGAAATAAGGTTATACCTTCGCAATAGTTATGCCCCATTCGAGGAAAATCTTAAAGACCTCAAGATCATCCCCGAGCATATTTTTGGTTCTATCCCCGCTGCAAATTTGCGTTTGTCCGACTATAATCTGTTACGACCCGTGGGGTCCGGGCCGTATCAATTCGAGGGCCTACGCAAAAAAGAAGATGGCCGCATCACCATGTATCTGTTAAAAAGGAACGAGCGGTATCATCTCGGAAGTTCTTTCATTGAAAAAATGACATTTGCTTTTTTCGAAAACGAGGACGATCTGCTTGATGCCTTCAATAAAAGAGCCGTTGATGGATTCGGGAGCCTTAATCCTAAAAAATTAAGCGAATTGAAGCTCCCGCACCGACTGCTCCAGCTCACCTTACCGCGATACTACGCCATCTTTCTGAATCAACACCTTCTGCCGGCACTTGCCGACAAAGAGGTGCGGCGCGCGCTTCAGCTCGCAACAGATAAGCAATCACTTATTAAACTTGTCTTCGGCGGATACGGCCAGCCGGCCAACGGCCCCCTTCTTAAAGGGATGCTTGGATACGATGAGGCGGCGGATCAATCCGAATATAATCCGGGGGAGGCCGCTGAAATATTAGACAAAGTTGGCTGGTTAACTGAAGAGAACGAAACGATTCGCACCAAAAAGGACGCGAAGCTCGAGCTAACTCTCGTCGTGCCCGACACCCCGCCGTTAATTGAGGCGGCCGACTTCTTGGGGAGGGGCTGGCAGCGTATTGGCATAGGCGTCAGCATTATAAAAAGTTCCGTGGGAGAAATTATGGAAAACTTTATTAAAGGAAGAAATTATCCCATGCTTCTATTCGGCAACGTGGTCAATCTCAATTCAGACCTCTTCGCGTTTTGGCATTCATCGCAAAAATTTGATCCCGGTCTCAACCTCTCGCTATTCGACAACAAAGAGGTCGACGCGCTTCTCGAGTCAAGCCGGCAGTCGCTCGAAAAAGAAAAAAGAATTGCTGACCTCAAGTCGCTGCAAAATATTATCCAACGGGAGCTCCCGGCCATCTTCCTATTTTCTCCGGACTATCTGTATGTTGCCAGCAATAAATTGAGCGGCGCCGAACCCATGATGATTGCATCGCCAGCTGAACGATTTTCGCAAATTCACCGCTGGTCGATAAAAGAAGCAAGGGTGTTTAAATAATCGATGCTGTATCCGCCAGCTGGCGGACATAAATGCGAAAAGCGCGAAACAATCCCTTCGCATATTTCGCAGGAACGATTTTCGTATCGGTATAAGCATAAGCAATTTTCTCGACATGAATCAGAAAATTCGAGTAAAAGTATATATGGATGGCGCGAATATGCTGTATGCCCAAAAGAAAATGGGCTGGAACTTGGATTGGCAGAAAATTAAGCAGTATCTTGAAAACCGCTGGGACGTGCTGGAAATCCGCTACTACACCGGCGTAAAAGAGGGGGATGAAAAGATGCAAAAATTCTTGCGTTATCTCCATTACATCGGTTTTGCTCCGATCACCAAACCGCTCAAGATCATAAAGATTGACGAGCGCCACCCCCTGTACAAGGTATACCAGTATCCGGAAATCCATAAATCGAATTTCGACGTTGAAATTGCCGCTGACGTACTCCTCGATCACGGAGACGCAAAACAAATTATTTTTTTCTCCGGAGATTCTGATTTTGTCTATCTTATCAAGAAACTCCGCAGTATTGGCAGGGGCAGCGTGATTTTTTCTTCCAAGAAGATGCTGGCATGGGAATTGAAGTTCGTCGCCTCGGAGATCATAGTATTCGAGAATATTAAAGATTATATCGTCAAGGTAGCGCCCGATAAAAACGCGGAACAAAAATTATGAATTCTGGATCAAAAAACCCAGCCGCGGCTTTCGCCGCGACTGGTAGTGTATAACTAATGATATTATAGCATAGCGGGGGGGGGTGTCAAGGGCTCGGGTGGCGGAACCGGCAGACGCGCTAGTTCACCCCGTAAAATGTGCCGGAGTGGCGGAATTGGCAGACGCGCTAGCTTCAGGAGCTAGTATCTGTAAAGATGTGAGGGTTCGAGTCCCTCCTCCGGCACATATACGGGGCGAGGGAGCTAGTAACCGCAAGGTTGTGGGAGTTCGAATCTCCCCCCGAGCACAATGATTTAAGCATGTAGGGCAAGCGTGCTGGCCCCAGGAGCCAACGATCGTAAGATCAAGGGAGTTCGAATCTCTACTGCCCACTTTTCTCACGAAATTATTTTATTGCAGAACCCTCTCGCTTAAAAACAATATGAAAGAAGGAAATAGAAACGAACAAGCGAAGAACCTTGAGATCATGGCGATAAAGTTGGAGGATTTTATAGCCAATTATACGCCTGCGGGCTGGGTAGAACCTATCGGCAAAGTTATGCACCGATTTATCTTTTTGCCGAAAGACACGGGAAAAATGGAGCAAGATTTTAAAAGCGGAACATTAAAAGACAGGCTGGATAAGCAGTATGAAAATCCAAACGTTGTCATGGCTATAATGGATTTTTTTGAAAAGCAGGAATAAAGAACCTCTCAATATTATCCCCAAAAACAGATTCTGGCGTCGTCCACTACTCCTCGCACTTAGTTTTTCTTAGCGGGATACGAGCTTGGAAAAACAAGTGTCCTGAGTATAATTGAAGAACAGACAACATTTTTTACTTGAGATGCTTAAATTGGTTAAAATAATGAAGCGTTAGACGTTGTTCGTATCATGAACATTTTAGTCGTCGGTGCGGGAGCAACCGGATCGGTGGTGATAAATACATTAGCCAGACGCAAGGAGGTTAAACGCATTTACTGTATTGCCAAAGATAGGTTCAGGACGAGGCAGTTCGTTAGACCACATCCAAAGTTAAAGATTTTTGACATTGATATCCGTGTTTCAAAAGCCGCGGACCGGATTGCGCGAGGAAGCGACCTCATCGTCAATGCCGCGTCTCCGTTCATCAATATCCCTATTTTAAAGTTGGCGCTTAGGCTTCATACCCACTACCAAGATCTCGAAGCGCTTATGGGAACAGATGATGGAAAATCCGGAATGCCTTACGCCATTGAACACCTTGCGTTTTTTAAAGCATTTAAAAGGGCCGGACGATTAGCGCTTTTCGATACCGGAGCGGCGCCGGGACTTACCAACCTACTTGTTGCCGAAGCGGCTGATGCACTAGGCTCGTTGGGGGCTGTAAAAATTAGAATGATCGAGGATTTAATTTCCTCCGTAATTATTTCAACTTGGTCGCCCACTGCAGCAATCGATGAAATTTATTCGCGGCCGATAATTTATGACCGAAAAAGATTCAAGGTAATTCCCAGATTCTCCGATCCCGAAGGATTTGAATTCCCCCGCCCTTTTGGTAAAAAAACCACATACTCAATCATGAATAATGAAATACTTACAATTCCCCGTCATTTCAATCTTACACACATGGAAACGCGCTCAGCCGGAAGCGACAACGAGTCTGCGCGAATAATGGTAAGACTGGGCCTTTTGGATAGAAAACCGATTCATGTTCGCGGCACGAATTTGACCCCGCTTGAATTTATTATGAAAATCATGCCTCCGCCGCCGACCCCGAAGACGCTCAAAACACTGATTTCCAAAGGACTGATGAAAAATGGATTTTTCGCCCTGGCAATTGAGGCAACTGCACGCCGCAAGGGCAAAAATGAAAAGTTGAACTACTGGGTACGATTTCCTTCGCAAAAGGAGCTTATCCGACGACGAATCTATTCAACCTATATCGCTTATCCGGCTGGTCTTTGCGCAGCGGCGTTTGCTCTTGAGGTGCCGAAGATAAAAGCCGCCGGAGTTTTTTCTCCCGAGGAACTGCCAAAAAATAATAGAATGAACATTCTCAAAAATATTTCATTGCTTGGCATCCGCTGGAATAGGCGGTAAACAAAACCCGAATGACCCCGATTCGTAAAACAACTTATGGGAGAAAGTCGCAAATGGCTCGCAAGACCGAACCGGTATTGAAGTTTGTCCCCTTGGGCGGACTTGAAGAGATTGGCCGCAATATGATGTTTTTTGAATACGACGACGAGATTATTATCATCGATGTCGGCCTCCAATTTCCGGAAGAAGAAACCCCGGGCATCGACTATATCATTCCGAACACGGAATATCTGGAGGGCAAAAAGGACAACATTAAAGGCATCATTATCACCCATGCCCATTATGACCATATTGGAGCGTTGCCGTATCTTCTCGGGAAGTTAGGAAATCCGCTCATTTACACCACTCGCCTTACCAAAGAAATTATCATGAAACGGCAAGAGGATTTCCCCAATGCCCCTAAACCGAACTTCGAGATAGTCAAAGAAGGAGATGGATTAAGGATCTCCGAGCATTTCAGCGCGGGATTTTTCGCGGTCACCCATAATATTCCCGACACCATCGGTATCATTCTACAGACTCCTGCCGGGAAAATTGTCCACCCGGGGGAATACAAGTTCGATTACGACAGAGAGGGCAAGCCGAGAGGCCTCGACATTTGGAAAAAAATCGGCAAGAAAGACATCCTTGTAATGCTCCAAGATAGCACCAATGCCGAAGTACCGGGGTTTTCAATGTCAGAACGCGTCGTAGAAAAAACGCTGGAAGAAATTTTCAAAAAATCAGAGGGACGGATTATTGTCGGTACCTTCGCCTCGCTTCTCGACCGCATTTACGAAATAATCAAAATCGCCCAAAAACTTGGCAGGGTAGTGGCACTCAGCGGCTACTCCATGCGCAACAACATTGAAATCAGCCGCAACCTCGGCTATATGAAAATCGAAAAGGGGGTTATCATACCCCTCGACACCATCCATAAATACCGCGACAACAAGTTGCTCATTTTGTGCACTGGGGCCCAAGGAGAGCCGAACGCCAGCCTCATGCGCATTGCCAATGGCGAACATAAGCAAATCAAAGTCAAGTCCAGTGACGCCATTGTATTTTCTTCCTCAATCATTCCGGGCAACGAACGATCGGTGCAAATTCTCAAAGACAACCTCACCCGCCAAGGAGCGAAAATCTATCATTCCAAAATGGTGGACATCCATTCAAGCGGCCACGCGCCTCAGGAAGAAATTAAAGAAGTGATCCGCATGGTCAAACCGAAGTTTTATATTCCCATCCACGGCTACTACTTTATGCGGCACACCAATGCCCAGCTTGCTAAAGAGGTCGGCATACCGGCCGAGCACATCGCCTTGGCGGACAACGGCAATGTGGTTGAAATTACGGAAAACTCAATTCGAGTGAGCTCCGAGACCGTGCCCGCCTATTACGTAATGGTGGATGGATTGGGAATCGGGGATGTCGGCGACGTGGTGCTCCGTGATCGAAGGGTGCTTGCCGAAGAAGGCATGGTAGTGGTGATAGCGACCCTTGATCGCGATACCGGCAGGTTATTGAAAAATCCGGACATCATCTCGCGCGGCTTCATTTATCTGCGAGAAAATCAAGACATGCTTGACGAAATCCGTAAACGCATCCGCGGCCTCATCGACCGCATTCCCCGCCATCAGCCGCTCGCTGCCGACTATCTCAAGTCCCTCATCCGCGACCAAATCGGGGAATTCCTCTATAATAAAACCCAGAGAAGGCCGATGATACTGCCGGTGGTGATTGAGGTATAACGAGCTTTTTAGCTTGTAGCTTCTTAGCTTTTTAGGGTTAGTGTAAATTCGTTTTCTAAAAAGTTACCAGCTACCAATTGGTATGCGTATTTTCAGCGGCATAAAACCTACCGGACCGCTTCACGTCGGAAGCTATGCCGGAGCAATATCGCAGTGGCTTGCGTTTCAAAAAGATCCCGCGAGCGAGGGATTCTTTTGTGTTGTCGACCTCCACGCGCTTACAAACAATCCGTCCCCGGAGCAACTGCGCCGAGATATTATGGAAACCGCAGCCGGATATCTTGCATTCGGCTTACACGACGCGCGGTTTCCCATATTTATCCAATCGCATGTGCCGGCGCACAGCGAGCTCACTTGGGTGTTGTCTACGCTTGCCGGCGTCGGAGAGCTTGAGCGCATGACTCAGTTTAAAGACAAAGCGGGGTATGCGGAAATACTCAAGGCGCGTGACAGGGTAACACAGCGGTTGGAACAAACCATAGAAGAGCTCGACCTTTTACAGGCAGGCAGCATGGGCGCGCATCATCGCCTTGTACGCGATCAGCATAAAGAAGTCATCGACGGATACCGTTCCTTGAAAGAAGAACTGGACAATCTTCACGCCCTTCTTACGGCAAGAGATTCTCGTGTCGGTGCGGGCCTGCTCAATTACCCGGTGTTCATGGCTGCCGACATTCTCCTCTATGATACCGACGTTGTGCCGGTCGGCGAAGACCAGCTGCAGCACGTAGAGCTTGCGCGGACTCTTGCACGGCGATTCAACAGCCGCTATGGAGAAACATTCAAGCTCCCTCGCGCAAAATTGGTAAAGGGCGCCAGCCGGATCATGAGCCTTCAGGATCCGAAGAAAAAAATGTCCAAATCGCTCGGCTCCGCGCATTATGTGGGAATTTTCGAACCCGCGGATATCGTCAGAAAAAAAATCATGTCTGCGGTTACCGACTCGGGCAGCGACATCAAATATGATCCGGCGACAAAGCCAGCATTGTCTAATCTCATTACCCTCATGGGCGTGGTTACGGGAAAGTCCGCATCCAACATTGAGCATGAATATGCGCACGTCGGCTACGCGGCATTTAAAGAAAAATTGGCAGAGGCATTTCTGGCGTTTTTCGAATCGGTCCGCCGGAAAAAAGCCGAGCTCGATAAAGATCCGCACCACGTTCTTTTTGAACTGAAAGCCGGAGCAGAAAAGGCCCGCGAAATTACCAATAAAAAATTGCGCGACGCACAGTATAAAATCGGACTGGTGTAAGCGAGATTTACCCCGTTACAACCCGGAAGCCTTAGAGCATGTCCGGAAACCCCCTTTTCTGCTGCAATCTCTTTCGTTCGGCTGCGGCTTCGTCGCTCCTCCTCGGCGTATACTCCATATACAACCTCGTCGTCGCTCCTTGCCTCGCTCGAACGGAGAAGAAATTTCGCTACGAAAAAGGGTTTCCGGACATGCTCTGGTCTTCTCCGCCAAAGGGAAGTACAACGCTGTACCCCCCCAAGGGCATATCGGCCTCCGGCTGAAGGCCGGGTTGTACCGGGGTTCATTTCAAAAATACTGCGGGGGCCCTTGTACATTCAAGGACCCCCTTTTTGTTTCAACGTCTTGATCTTGGTCTTGGTCTTGTTCCAACGCCCCGAACCACGTGGATGACCTCCTTGGCGCCCACGACTTCCGGGTTGAAAGAGTCGGACGGCTTGTGGGTCAAACAGCACCTGACCTCTTCCACGATCTCGAGGCCCTCACCGACCCACGTCTTGGCGAACTCGCCCTGACGACGCCTGTCAGGAACACCATGCGTCGTCGCTACGCGACGCACCTTCGTAGTAACCCGCTCCTCCTTCGCTCCGCGTTCTGTCAGATGATCACCCAAGACACACCTAAACACACTGCCTCCTTGTTGGAGAATACGCGCCAGCGCCCACCGCCAACGCTAAGAGCATTATAGCATACATGGGGTCCTTCGTCAATACCTCCGTTTTTGCAAGCGGGCCTCTGATTCGTTTGTAGACTTGCGGCTACGTTTGACAAGACCGGGAGTCCTATGCTAATATATGAAGTAAGTTTATCTGGTTAGGTGAAGCTTTCATTAAGTAACGTTTTGGTTAGTTAAGAGAAGCAGCCGTCGTTCACCTAAGTGGGTAGATATAATATCAATTTAGGTGAGCGAACACATGAACGATTTTGGAAATCGTCCTCCGCGGCAGAAGTATGACGTGTCCGCGCTCGGTATCACGTGCGCAGATTGCGGACAAGCCATCAATGAGTTGCCGTTCAACCCCACCAAGCGGGATGACGGCACATTCGGCCGCTTGTATTGCGGAGACTGCAACCGAAAACGGTATCAGAACAGAGATCGCAGTAGCGGTGGCGGCGGTGGATTCCGCAGAGGATACTAAAAGATCCTTATAACAAAATCCCCTCGGATAATTCCGAGGGGATTTTGGTAAAAGGATATTTCTAACGGGGCCCGCTCGAAACGTTTCTTCGTTGTATGGTATAGTAAATCCATGTCAGGAATAAAGGCTCGAAAACCGAAGTTTATTTTTATCACCGGCGGCATTGTTTCCGGAATCGGCAAGGGCATCTGCGCGGCATCTATCGGCCTCCTCTTGAAATCGAGGGGATTTTCTGTTTTACCGATCAAGATCGATCCGTATCTAAACAAAGATGCCGGCACCATGAATCCATTTCAACACGGCGAAGTGTTCGTTACCCACGATGGCGCCGAAACCGACCTTGACCTCGGTCACTATGAACGATTTTTAAACATCGAGGTGGACCGCAGTTCGAATTTTACCAGCGGCACCGTGTATGAGCAGGTGATCAGCCTTGAACGGAAGGGGAATTTCTTGGGCAAAACCATTCAAATCATTCCTCATTTGACCGATGAAATACGCTTAAGAATAGAACGTCCGGCTCGGGCGAAAAAGACGGACGCGGCAGTGGTTGAAATCGGAGGAACCGTTGGAGACATCGAGGCAGAGCCGTTTCTTGAGGCGGCGCGCCAAACGATGCGCAAATACGGCAGCGAACGGGTGATATTCATGCACGTGGTGAAGATGGACTATATTTTCCCCTCTGACGAAGCAAAAACCAAGCCGATCCAACAGTCGGTCGCGCTGCTGCGCCAGCGAGGGATCCAGCCCGACATCCTCATCGTACGATGCAAACGCGGCATCGGGCAGAGCGCCATAGAAAAAATTTCTCTTTTTACCAACGTCGACGAATCTCGTATTGTTCAAGCGCCAGACGCGGAAGATGTATATGAAATCCCGCTTCGTTTTGAAGCGCAAGGGCTGGGGAAGCGTTTGACGCAAAGACTTAATTTCCCTCTTCGCGCTCCTGACCTGACAGAATGGCGACGCTTTATAAAAAAGGCCCGAAGCGCCCGGCGCAAAGTAATAGTAGGCCTCGTCGGAAAGTATATTGAACATGTTGACGCGTATATTTCTGTCGAAGAGGCCGTAAAACACGCTTCCGCTTACATCGGAACGCGGCCGGAAATCACACATATCGACGCCGAGGGAAAGGATATTGAGAGCAGATTGCAGCGCGTAGACGGCGTTATTGTGCCCGGCGGATTCGGCAGGCGCGGCATCGACGGTAAACTTACGGCGATCCGTTTTTGCAGAGAAAAGAATATCCCCTTTTTGGGACTTTGCTTGGGGCTTCAAGCGGCTGTCATCGAATTTTCTCGAAACGTGTGCGGATTAAAGGGCGCGCACAGCACTGAATTCGATCCCGCAACACCGCATCCCGTAATTGATATTCTTCCCGAGCAGAAAAAAATCAGCGATTTGGGCGGAACGATGCGGCTGGGCGCGTCAGAAATAATCCTCGATGGAGCGTCGCGCGCTGCCGCACTCTACGGTAAGCAACAAGTGTTTGAACGGCACCGACATCGGTATGAACTAAATCCGCGTTACCACGATACATTGTCAAAGAAAGGAATGATCTTTTCCGGTTTTGCCGCGCATGACAGAAGATTGGTCGAATGCATTGAAATTCCTTCGCGCAAATTTTTCATCGCCACCCAGGCGCATCCGGAGTTTAACTCACGGCCCGTCCGCCCGCATCCCCTTTTTATTGGTTTTATAAAAACTGCGCTACGCCGGGACTTGGGGATAACTCGTGTATCAAGGCCAAAAAATGAGCTATAATACATCAATTAGGAGCTATACGTAATCTTTGGCACCCTTTAAAGGTCGGATAAACAAAAAAGTTTTAATAGATAACTTATAACAAACAACTCGTCGTTCAACCGGTTGTTGGCTGTTTGTTATAAGCTCTCGGATTGATATGACAAAGGACGGATTGTCCGAGGCAGTTTCAAACGCCTTGGGACTCAATAAAAAACAGGGACACGAAGCCGTGGAAACGGTATTTGACACGATCGTAAAGACGTTGGCGCGCGGAGAAGAAGTGGCGGTTTCCGGATTCGGCAGCTTTCGAGTAACAAAACGGGCCGCGAGGACCGGCGTGAATCCGCGGACCGGAGAGAGAATTCAAATTCCTGCTTCGGTTCGGCCGAAATTCCGCGCCGGAAAGGTTTTGAAAGAAGCAGTAAAGTAATCCATCGATTATCTCCATAAAAATCCCCCCGACCCGGGGGATTTTGTATTGCAAGAGGCAAGGGACGAATCCTCACATAGACCTCTTGCACAATAACCCTTTCTGCTGCAATTTCTCAATTTCGGCTGCGAATTCGTTGCTCCTCCTCAATGTATACTCTGTATACAATTTCGTCGTCGCGCCTCTTCTCGCTCGAAATTGATAAATTTCGCGACGAAAAGTTATTATGCAAGAGGTCTTATACGCCCCCTGCCCTCTGTGCCATGGTGATGAATAATTTATATGCGGCTCGCACGGAAACATACGATTCGTGGATCAATTGTTGTGCCGTATTTATTTGCTCAAGGTGGCGCGCTTCGTCATACGCCGGAATGATCCGTTTCAAAATCAATTGCGCTTGATTCAGTGAGGCATTTCCCCCTTGTACGTGCGCTGCGGCATTCTGAAACAGAACGCGAAACTCGGCGGTATCAATATCATTTTTCTCGAGCGAAGTCAGATCGCTCTGAATTTTTTCCAATCGATCACCGGCAGTAGCAAGCATTATTTCCTGCCGTTGAAATAGGGATAGCGTAGATATTTGCCTGATCAGAATGGTGTGGTGATTGCGGCGGTACTGCTGGATGTCATTGGCCATGATGCGCAGCTGATCGGCGCTTCGCCCGCTTCGAATATTCTGGGACATACCGTTAAACCACAACGTATTGTCATCCAGTTCGTTTGCCAGACGCTGTTTTATAAATGGATCAAGATCAACAAGCGCGTTCAGCTGAATATGCGCCTGCTGTGCCTCCTGCAGCAAATAGTCGATCACCGACTGAAGCACTAAGCGGCGAGCTTCCAATTCTTGAAGCGCCCGCGACGTATGCGACAAAGATCTGGTGCCGCCCGCAATGCTTCTTAAATTGTTGATGGCTCCGGAAATACGCTCAAGTCCAACGCTCCACAACGATATAACCCCCCTCTCCTCGGCGCTAACCGGATATACGACAGGCGTCGTCGAAATAGCCGCGGACATAAAGAGAGCGGCGCCAAAAGCCGCAATTGCTATCCGAAGAGCGAACCATGTATCAATCGATGCCATCTCCGCTTGCTTCAGCAAGAGCGGTACTGATTTTTTGATCTGCCCGGTCATAGTACGCTATCTCATTAAGATAGATATTGATATCGCCGGAGCTGGCCAACTCACTCAAGATGTCTTCGTTGTTCAACCCAGAAAGAACGCGTGACTGCTGTTGGTGCGCAGTATAGAGTTGGACAAAAACTACGGCAAGTGCAAAAACAGCAATAAGCGCTGGAGCGACAACCGGCCAAGAAAATATCCGAAATAATGGAGAAAATGTCGGTTCCGGCGCGACGATTGTTTGGCGCAATTGTCTCGAGAATTCTTCCCGGGGAGTAATACGTTTAAGCTGTTTTAAATTGTGCAACAAGTCGATTTCGTTCATGGTTGTTCCAAAAATACCTTAAAAGCTGCCTAGGCTTCACGGATGCGATCGGCATCCGCTACGAATTTTTTCAAATTTTCGAGCGCGCGATGCTGGAGCACCCGGACCGCTCCTTCGTTTTTTTCAAGCGCCCGGGCAATCTCTTCATTGTCTAGGTCTTCCACGAATTTCATGACTACGACTTCCCTCTGTTCGTCGGTCAGGCGCGCGACGGCCCTTAGTATCCGTTCAACGGCCAACCCCTGTTCGATCGCGAACGACGCATCGCTATAATCTGCCAGCAGAGGCTCGATGTTTTCTATATTTACCGTCGGCCTCCTAAGCCGGTAAAAATCGATGACGGCATTCCTTGCAATACGGTACAGCCACGACGAGAAAGGAAAACCAACCTCTTCATAGGCACGGATGTTCTGCCACGCGCTTAAAAAAACCTGTTGGCAGATATCTTCCGCGTCCTGGCGGCTCATCACCTTTACAAATACAAAACGGTAAATCTTCGATACATAGTGGTCATACAACAGGCCAAAAGAGCTCGCGTTGCCCTTTTTGGCTTTTTGTACGGCCTTTTTTTCGTCGAAGGAAGGTTTGTCTATCATATATAACGAACAACGGGCTGATTTGTTATCGATGCGCCAACATGACAGCGTGTCGATGTTTTGACGTTTCGATATTTCAAAATTCGGATATGCCGCGTTTGTGCACTACTACTCTACCATTTTCCAAAGGATTTTGCTATGAAATAGAGATACAATCACTAATCCATGACGTGTTTAAAAAAGAATTATCCGCTCCCCCTTTTGTTTCTTGTGCTGATTTTTTATTTAGTCTTGGGTTTTAGCTGGCTTCAGTATTACGCAGTCGAATTCGACAAAACGGCAGATCGTCTTAGCCAGAACCTTTCCCGGCTTACCAGATCAAACCAATCGGACAACACGGTTCAACTTGCCATTCTGAAAGAATTATTCGGGAACGGCATAAGCGATGATATAACCATGCAGAGGAGATCACTTGCTTCGCTGATAAATTTGGAAACTCTTTTCGCCGTCAAGAACCGACTCATCGACAGCGGAGAAGATTTTGTCGAAGCCGATCTTTCCCTCATGCGGCTGAGATTCTATCGCGACGGCGCCCTTCTCGTCGACGTTCCCATTGTAAGCAAGGGACGCGAGGGATCGTGGTGGGAAACGCCCACCGGCCTATACGGCGTAGTGGCGAAAGAAGAAAAACATTTCTCTTCTATCGGAAAGGTGTATATGCCGTGGAGCGTGCAATTCCAGGGTAATTTTTTCATCCACGGCTGGCCGTATTATCCTGACGGAACCCCCGTAAGCCAAAGTTATTCCGGCGGCTGCATCCGGCTCGCAAACGAGGATGCGAAAATAGTCTATGATCTGATGAAAAAGGACGTACCGATTTTAGTTCTGGAGAAAGATTCGGGGAACGACGAATTTCCCTATTCGGTAAAACCGCCCGAGGTTTCTGCAAAAGCATATTTAGCGGCAGACCTGAAAAATGGTTATGTATTTGCCGAACGAGACTCCCGCGTTTCTCTTCCGGCTGCTTCCTTGGTAAAACTGATGACTGCCTTGACCGCCGCCGAATACATATATTTGGAGCGGACGATTGTTATAACCGATGACATGATTACCGGCATCCGCTTCAACGGCGAACTGAAGGCCGGAAAGACGTTTTCTGCCTTCGACTTGCTCCATCCTATGCTCGTAGAATCTTCAAACGACGCGGCAAACGCCATCAGTTATTTCCTCGGTCCTAAATACTTTATCAACCTGATGAACCAAAAAGCGCGCTCCCTCAATATGAATAATACGATCTTTAAAGATCCGTCCGGCCTTGATGATGGCAATATCTCAACGGCGCAGGACCTATACCAACTTGCGCGCTACCTCTTTAACAACAGAAGGTTTATTCTCGACATTACAAAGGGGAAAAACTTTGACGCCTTCAAGAGAACATATTTTCAGAATTTGAAGAACGTGAATACGTTTTATCGGCAAGACGATTTTATCGGCGGCAAGGTCGGCTATACCGAGGTTGCCGGCGAAACCCTGGTTTCTGTTTTCAATCTCGCATACGCGGACGGCAATAAACGTCCGGTGGCGATCATTCTTCTTGGATCCAATGATCGCACGAAAGACGCAGAGGCCATACTGCAATGGCTGAAGCGAGTATACTTTTAAACACGGTATCGGCCTTTCGTCCCGCTAGATCCTGCACCCCGTTAGAAATTTCCCCGGGCACATCACCAAAAAAATTGGCTTATATAAAAACAATCATGATTAGGAAGGGGCAATTATTTCTTTCCGGATTTCTACGGGGCAAGGGGCGGGGACCTAACGGGATTTACAATGCCTAAAGATCATGCTTAAATAACCATGGTTTTCAGAAAATTTAAAAAGAGGATGCAAGATGAAAAGGCTGGCCTTTTTTACCGCCTCAATCGCGGTGGCGATCGGACTTAATGCATGCACCACTTTTCATGCCAAGACCCTGCCCGAACCCATACAACCCGAAGCCTTGATCGAAAACGAAGACACCCTAAACGTTTGGGTTTACCTGACCGACAAAGGATTAATAAACTCCCTTGAGGCTTACAAAAATGTAGTTTCAGAAAGATCCTTGCTCCGCCGCGCAAAAGTGAAGCCCGGAAACCAACTTTTGGACACCACCGATATTCCGGTAAAACAAGCATACATAGACTCGATTGCCAGGTATGTTGTAAAGGTTCGATTCCCTTCCCGCTGGTTTAACGCATTAAGCGTCCGCGCAACTCCAACCCAAATTAAAAGGATCTCAGAATTCCCGTTCGTACGCCAAATTAACCCGACAAAGCGCCTGCCGGCAGGCGAAACAAGCTATACCGACAATGCGTTGCAGTTTTTTGCGCCAGACCCCTACAAGAACACTCAAATTCTCCAGCACCGTTTAAACTATGGACCCTCCCTAGAGCAACTCGAGCTTCTAAACATCCCTGTACTGCACGATAGCGGAAATTGCGGACAAGGCGTACTCATAGGCATGTTTGACAGCGGCGTCGGTCTTCTCAATCACGAAGTTTTTGACTCGCTTACGGTTATAGCCACCTATGATTTCGTGGATGATGAATCGGACATAGCCCCCGGTAACCATGGCACCATGACTCTTTCTGCAGCAGCCGGATACAAACCTGGCCAACTCATTGGTCCTGCTTACTGCGCCAGTTATGTCCTGGCGAGAACCGAAGTGGCAACCAGCGAAACACCGGTTGAAGAAGACAACTGGGTGCGCGCAATCGAGTGGGCCGATTCTATCGGAATTGATATTGCAAGCACTTCTCTGGGGTATCTAGATTACGACCCCCGAGATACCGTGGATGGTCCGGAAGATTGGACATGGAAAGACATGGATGGCAACACGACATTAATTACTCGCGCTGCGGACATGGCCGCCTCAAAAGGAATTCTAGTCTTCAATTCTGCCGGAAACGGAGGAGAAAATCCCCTTCACAATACTCTAGGAGCCCCTGCCGACGGAGACAGTATAATAGCAGTAGGAGCTGTCTTTGGAAAAGACATTACGGGTAGTACCGGAAAGATCTTATTCGTAAAAAAAGAAAGGGCGTTCTTCAGTTCGGTCGGACCGACTACCGGAAAAGATCCCAGAATTAAGCCCGACATTATGGCTATGGGGATTTATGTCTATCTGGCGCACCCGAACGACCCACGCCTATACACAGAATCTCACGGCACTTCTTTCGCCTGTCCAGTAGCTGCCGGAGCCGCAGCTTTATTGCTCCGCGATCATCCGGAAGCGACTCCGATGCAAATAAGAGACGCCCTACGACTTACGGCCGATAATGCAAAAAACCCGGACAATAGATACGGCTGGGGCGTTCCCGATTTAGTCGCCGCCCTAAAATACTTGGACGACCTCTTGGGAACAGCTAAGCCTCCCCGCTAAGCATAGAGAACAAATCAAAATCAATGTTGAATGCAGCGTCTAACGCTGCTTTATTTTCTTGGAGTCAGACATTTAGCGCAACGGATATGAGTACAATATATCCGTATGCACAACCCAATACAATACCGGCGGCTTTCATCC
>Ga0155700_119_pt1 | contig 22735 bp, 27 predicted proteins | sample RifCSPlowO2_01_FD_107357 | JGI IMG/M metagenome (GOLD analysis project Ga0155700, IMG submission 107357) | Parcubacteria group bacterium RIFCSPLOWO2_01_FULL_48_18 | reverse complement strand
TCCTGAGCAGAAGGCGAAGGATCCCGTGAAGTTACGAAATCCCTCGCTCCGCTCGGGATGACTCTTGAGAGAGTCAGTTTCGCTCCAAAATTTCGACAAAATTGGCATGGCACGAAAAGTTCATCCAAAATCATTTCGGCTCGGCATCCTGGAAGATTGGCAGGCGCGATGGTTTTATTCCAAAAATTATAAGCAATTTCTTGAAGAGGACGAAGCGATACGAACGGTGATTCGTGGTCGTCTGCGTCAGGCGGGCATTGATGCGACTGAGATAGAGCGCTCCGGTCAGAATATCAAAGTCAGGGTGGCTACGGCGAAACCTGGTTTGGTGATTGGCAGATCGGGTAAGGGAATTGAGGAATTGAAATCAGCGATCGATTCGGCCATAGTCCGTATTCGGAAAAAGAATACATTCAGCAAGCCGTATACGCTGAGCATTGACATTGAAGAGGTGAAGCGCTCCGACGTTTCGGCGTCCATAGTGGCGCAGAATATGGTTCAGGAGATAGAAAGGCGAGTTCGCTTCCGGCGGGTCATGAAACAATCACTTGAAAGAATAATGGAACATAAAGACGTGAAGGGAGCAAAAATCAGAGTATCGGGGAGATTGGATGGTTCGGAAATCTCGAGAGCGGAATGGCTTTCCTCGGGGAAAGTACCGATGCATACGCTACGGTCGAAGATAGACTACGGAGAAGCTACGGCATTTTGCACGTACGGCACCGTCGGGATTAAGGTGTGGATCTATAAAGGAGAGGTGTTTTAAGCTTTTTAGCTGGTAGCTTCTTAGCTTTTTAGGAGAATTCCTAATAAGCTATAAGCTATAAGCTACAAGCTAGAATGTTGTTACCAAAGAAAGTAAAACATCGAAAATGGCAGAAGGGGCGATCTCGTAATAGGAAGATTGAGACTCGCGGCACAGAATTATCGTTCGGCAATTTTGGTTTGAAATCGCTTACGAGCGCGTGGATTACTTCTCGTCAGATTGAGTCCGCGCGAAAGGCAATCACCTTTTATAGCAAGAAGAGCGGAAAGATGTGGATTCGGATTTTTCCGGACAAACCGGTTACGAAACAGGCTCCCGAGAAAACGCTCGGCGGCGGAAAAGGTTCGGTAGATCATTATGTGGTGCCGGTGAGACCCGGACGCGTTCTTTTTGAAGTTGACGGACTTGATGAGGTGTCGGCGCGCGCAGCGCTTAGAAATGCGGGATTTAAACTGCCGGTGAAAACAAAAATCGTGAAACGGTAAGAAATCTCCTAGCTTGTAGCTTGTAGCTTGTAGCTTGTAGAGTTCCGTTCTAAGAAGCTAAAAAGCTACAAGCTAATAAGCTCTGGTGGCATGAAACAAAAAAAAGTTCGAGAGAGAACCGATGATGATTTACGCGATTTGTTTATACAGCTGAAGGAGCGGCTTCGGGTTTTGAGATTCGATTTGGCCGCCGGAAAGGTGAAAAATGTAAGAGAAATTCGGTCAGTGAAAAAAGATATTGCGAGGATATTGACAGAGATTCGTAGTAGAAACAAGAAACAAGAGGCTAGTGACAAGTGACAAGCGACAGGGGATTTATTTTTCTTGTTGCATGTCGTATGTTGTATGCTACTCAATTGAGAAGACTACAGGGCACAATCATATCGAATAAGATGCAAAAAACGGTTGTCGTGAACGTCCGCAGGCTTAAAGTGCATCCGAAGTACGGAAAGAGGTTCTGGGTTGACACAACATATAAAGCCCATGACGAGAAGGGAGAATTCCGAGTCGGCGATGAAGTGGTTATTGAGGAGACGCGGCCGCTCTCGAAAGAGAAGCGGTGGCGCGTTGTGAAATTGGTGAAGCGCCTTGCGCTTCAAGAGATTGACAAGAATGTTTGAATCTTTAGTTTTTAGGGTTTTAGCGTTTAGGTCTTCCTAAATTCTAGAGTCTAAATTCTATATTCTAGTGCTTGATTCAAGAACGTTCCATACTCAAAGTAGCTGATAATAGCGGAGCGAAGACCGTCCGCTGTTTTAGGGTGTTAGGCGGGAGCAGAAAAAGATATGCGCGAGTGGGAGAAATCGTTGTTGCGTCTGTTCAAAGCGCAGAACCTCCCCATATGGGTAAGAAAATTAAGAAGAAAGATATTGTGCGGGCGGTGATCGTGCGGCAGAGAAATAACATAAGAAGAAATGACGGCAGCTACGTCCGATTCGATGATAACGCCGTAGTGATTGTGGAAAAAAATAATGAGCCGATTGCGACAAGGATTTTCGGACCCATCCCGAGAGAAATTAAGGAACGAGGATTTATCGCAGTCGCGAATATGGCGGAAGAAGTTGTATAGGGCCTTGTCAAAGTTTTCAAGTCTCGAGGATGTATCGAGGGACGCAGAAAATTTTGTGACAAAACCTATATCCTGAGCCCGTCGAAGGGTTTCAATACTGTAATTCTTCGACTTCGTCGCGTTAAACGCGACTTCGCTCAGAATGCTCAATTTTGTAGCGAAATTGACCGAGTCGAACTCGGTCATCCTGAGCAGAAGGCGAAGGATCCCGTGAAGTTACGAAATCCCTCGCTCCGCTCGGGATGACTCTTGAGAGAGTCAGTTTCGCTCCAAAATTTCGGCAAAATTGGCATGAAGATTCACAAAGGAGACACCGTACAATTAATGGTAGGCAAGGATAAAGGAAAGACGGGAAAGATATTACGGCTTATGGAGAAAGACATGGCGGTGGCGGTCGAAGGTCTTAATTTATATAAGAAACACGTACGGCCGAAAAGGCAGGGAGAAAAAGGTGAAACGATCCATATCGCTCGTCCTGTTTCAATTTCCAACGTGATGTTGATGTGTATGAGCTGCAAAAGGCCGGCCCGACTGGGTTATCGAATTGAGGAATCAGAAACGGGGGGGCAAAAAGATAGGACCAAAAGAAGGTACTGTAAAAGATGCCAGCATATAATATAGCTTTTTAGCTGGTAGCTTCTTAGCTTCTTAGCTTTTTAGGAAGATTCCCAATAAGCTACAAGCTACAAGTTACAAGCTAGCATGGATCTCAAGACGAAATATCAAAAAATCGTTGTCGGAGAAATGATGCAAGCATTTGGTTACACGCATGCCCTTGCGGTGCCTCGCGTCACGAAGGCAGTTATCAACTGCGGCATCGGGAGACTGATGGCGAGCTCACCCGGCGCCGAAGAAAAAGTGCTTCCTCAATTAATGAGCGACCTCGCAGCGGTTAGCTCGCAGAAACCGGTTGTTACGAAGGCGCGAAAGTCAATTGCCGGATTTAAAATACGGCAGGGTCAGATTATCGGATTGAAAGTAACGATGCGGGGTGGCCGTATGTATGATTTTCTTGAACGTCTAATACACGTGGCGTTGCCGCGAGTGCGTGATTTTAAGGGCATTGCTCTTAAGAGTTTTGACGGGCAAGGAAATTTGACGATCGGCATGAAAGAGCATATAGTATTTCCTGAAGTATCAATTGAGCAAGTGAAGTCGGTAGTCGGGTTGGAAATCACGGTCATTACGGATGCAAAGACCCGAGAAGAAGCGATTGCGCTTACGAGATATATGGGATTTCCGATAAAGAAGACATAAACCGATGCGAAAAAATTAATGCGAAAAACGCGAAAAATTGATATGAAAGACTTGGATACGAAATACAGAAATTAAGTAAAAGTTTTTTCGTACCTTTCGCATTAACGATTTTCGCATCGACGATATGGCCAAGACCTCTGTAGTTGCACGAGCATTAAAGAAACCGAAGTTTTCGAGCCGCATAGTGCGTCGATGTTTTCGTTGCGGCCGTAAGAGGGGATATATCCGTTTTTTTGGAGTGTGCAGGATTTGTTTTCGGGAAATGGCCGGGAGAGGGGAGATACCCGGAGTCAAAAAAGCATCGTGGTAATTTAGCTTCCCAGCTTTTTAGCCTGTAACCCCCAAAACGAAGTTAAAGCTTTTCAGTTGGTAGCTTCTCAGCTTTTTAGGAGAATTCCTAATAAGCTACAAGCTACCCCTCGAAACCGCTCGGGCCATTCGGGCTCTGAAGAGCCCTCAGGCTCGATGAGGCAAGCAAGTTGTAAGTTATAAACTAACATGATAGCCGATTTACTTACTCGAATACGCAATGCGCAAGCCGTTGGAAAGGATACGGTGAAGTTGAGATTTTCCGAATTCGATTTTGCGCTGTTAAAACTTCTCGAAGAAAACGATTATATCCATTCGGCCATGAAAAAGGGGAGGGGAACGAAACGTTATCTCGAGGCGCGGCTTGTGTATAAGGACGGCGCCGGCGCGATCCACGAGATTATTCAGGTGAGCAAGCCCGGCAGGAAAGTGTATATCAAATGGGAAGAGATTCGTCCTTACAAGAGAGGATTTGGCATTATGGTGGTTTCTACGCCAAGGGGGCTCAAAATTGACAAAGACGCAAGGAAGCTTAGGGTGGGAGGGGAGATAATTTGTAAAGTATGGTAGATGTTTAGAACCTAAAATTTAGAACCTAGAATTTAGAATTTAGGAACTTACTCTTTGCTATTTTCCTAGATTCTATATTCCAGATTCCGGATTCCAGGTTTTAGATTCTAAGGTTGAGTAAAATCGGAAAAAAAGCAATTGAAATTCCTATAGGAGTCGAAGTCAGTCTAAAAACCGACGGACTGCTTTGTGTTAAAGGGCCGAAGGGCGAAGTGATGGTGAATATGAGAGGAGGACTGATTCCTCGTATCGGCAAACAGACAATTACCATTGATCCGCCGGCCGGTTCGTTGTATAAACAGTTGAAATCGACGTGGGGCACGACAGCTGCCCTCGTAGCAAATGCAATCGAGGGAGTTACGAAAGGATTTGAAAGAAGGCTCGAAATCGAAGGGGTGGGCCTTCGGGCCTCCATTGATAATGGCGAACTCGTTTTACAGCTTGGATTTTCCCATCTTGTCCGATATGTTCCATCGTCGAACGTGAATATAAGGGTTGAAAAGAACATAATCGTGGTGAGTGGGATTGACAGGGCAGTTGTGGGGCAGGCAGCCGCCGACATCCGTTCTCTTAAGAAACCGGAACCCTATAAAGGAAAAGGGATTAGATATCAAGGAGAAACGATCAGGCGAAAGGCGGGTAAAAAGGCCACTGCCGCAGCTTCATAGAGATGCTTAGCGAAAAATACCGGATAGAGAAAAAGATTAAAAGAGATTAGGGTATTATGAATCAGCGTAAGTCAATAAATCTATTAAGGGGGCGTCGTGCTAGCCGGACCCGAGCTAAGATTTTCGGTATGGCCGAAAGGCCGAGAGTGTGTTTTTTTCGCAGCAATAGGTATAATTACGCACAGGCAATAGATGATGAAAGAGGTCATACCGTTGTAGCTGCATCATATCGGAATGCGGATCGAGCAAAAGATACGAAGAAAACAGAGCAAGGAAAAGAACTGGGGAGACTATTGGCCGAGCAGATGTTAACACTGGGCCTTCGGCGCGCTGTATTAGACAGAAGAGGTTATACCTATCACGGAAGAATAAAGGCGTTCGCGGAAGGATTAAGGGAGGGCGGAATACAAATTTAGCTTTTTAGCCGGCAGCTTCTTAGCTTTTTAGAGATTTTCCTAACAAGCTACAAGCTACAAGCTACAAGCTACAAGCTGGAACGTGAAACCACAAGATGAATTCGGTGAAAAAAATTTGGACGTTCGGCGGGTAACTAGGGTGGTTGCAGGCGGAAAGCGCTTTCGTTTTCGCGCGACGATAGTGGTGGGCAATAAGCGCGGTAGGGTTGGTATAGGAACCGCGAAAGGAGTAGATGTTGCTTCTGCCGTAGCAAAGGCAAAGGCGCTTGCAAAGAAGTGCTTGGTTTCTGTTTCGATCAAGGAAGGGACGATCGCTCACGACGTTGAAGGAAAATTCAGCTCTGCAGTTGTGTTTATCAAGCCCGCCAGCAGGGGTCATGGGTTGGTCGCCGGAGGCGCCGTACGCGCAGTTCTTTCTCTTGCCGGCATTTCTGATGCGACGGCTAAAATACTGTCTCGGACTACGAATAAGTTAACGAACGCCATGGCCGCATTGGAAGCGCTCAAAAAATTAAAAGCGTAAAAATTCCCCCACCTTGCTTCATCAACTTCAGCCAAAACACAAAAGAAAACGTTCCAAGCGCATCGCGCGCGGCGGCAAACGCGGTACGTATTCCGGCAGGGGTCAAAAGGGGCAGCGCTCCCGGGCGGGAAGGCGAATCAGGCCCGCGGTACGGGATTTTATCATCCGGCTTCCTAAGCGAAGAGGCTTTAAAAATCCTCCGAAGAGTCCGAAAGCGACCGTGACGAGCGTAGGTGAATTGAATGGTTCCTTTAATGATGGAGATGCGGTAACGATCAAGACGCTTGTCGCGCGCGGGTTGATAGATGTAAAAAAACCCGGTCGTCCTGTGTATGTAAAAATACTTGGCGACGGAACTATCTCAAAGAAACTGACGATCAAGGGGGTTAGTGTAAGCAGGCAAGCGAAAGAGAAAATCGTAAAAGCGGGAGGAACGATACAATAAGTTTTTATCCGCCTTCGCAGAAAACCGCGAGTGTAAGCCCGCGGATGAATGCGAGGCGGACCCGCCGAAGCCTTAGCGAAGGCGGGTGTAACGCTACGGCGGATTCCGCTCCGCGGTATCTCGAAATAAAAGATATCGCGGGTGTAAGCCCGCGGAGCTTCATGTTTTCCAAGGTATTGCAAATCTTTCGTATTAAGGAGTTACGCGTCAAGGTGTTATTCGTGCTTGGTATGCTCGCGGTTTTCCGTATGCTTGCGGCAATTCCGGTTCCCGGCGTTGATCCGGAGCGGTTGAAGCAGATTTTTGAATCAAACCAGCTCTTGGGGTTTCTCAACATATTCTCTGGAGGAGCGCTTTCGAATTTTTCAGTTGCGATGCTCGGCGTTGCGCCCTATATCACCGCGACGATCATCATGCAGCTTTTGACTATGATTTTTCCGAAATTGAAACAATTGTACTACGAAGAGGGTGCAGCCGGAAGAGCAAAATTTAATCGAATTTCCCGTTATTTGACTGTTCCGCTTGCATGCCTTCAGGCGTATGGTTTTCTCAACTTGCTTTCCTCTCCGGCCCAACAGGTGATTGCGTTCAATTCGTACGCCGACTTTGTGCGGGCCGTCATTGTGGTGACTGCCGGCACCATGCTGCTTATGTGGATCGGCGAGTTGATTACGGAAAAGAAGATCGGAAACGGCATATCGCTCATCATTTTCGCCGGCATTGTGGCGGATTTGCCGTCGTTTGTGCGCAACGCGGTTTCCATTTTACAGACGACGCCTAGCGCGGTGCCTACGTATATTGCCTATGCGATACTAAGTCTTATCATTATCGCTGCTGTGGTGGCGATCAACGAAGGCGAACGGAAGGTTCCGATCTCGTACGCCAAGCAGGTGCGCGGTAATCGCTTATATGGAGGGGTAAGCAGTTATCTCCCCTTGAAGGTAAATCAGGCGGGCGTGATTCCCATCATCTTCGCGATATCGATTTTGTTGTTTCCGCAGTTCATTGCGCAGATCGGCGCGGCGTTCAGGCCGGATTTGGCTTCGGCGCTTAACGATTTGGTAAGCAAGATACTGGGAAATCAGATCATATATGGAAGTCTGTACTTTGCGCTTGTGTTCATTTTTACTTATTTTTATACCGCGATTACGTTTGATCCGAAAGAAATTTCCCAGAATTTGCAAAAAAACGGAGGTTTTATTCCCGGTATTAGGCCCGGCCTTTCAACGGCAGAGTTTTTAAGCAAAATCATCAAACGGATTACCTTTTTTGGGGCGATCTTTTTGGGTTTTATCGCGGTGCTGCCGAACATCACCCAGATTCTTACCGGCATTCAGGCGCTTACCATCGGCGGTACTGCGATGTTGATTGTTGTTTCGGTAGCGCTTGAAACCATGAAGCAAATCGAATCCCAGCTTGTGATGAGGGAGTATGAGGGATTTTGAAACTCTGGTTCTATTTTTCCGAAGCAACCCTTCGACTCGTTTCGCTCGCTCGGAGTTCTCCTTTCGCCTTCATGGTTCGATATGTTCACTATGACCCTGAGCTTGTTGAGGGGTCATCCCCGCGGGGTTTCGACTAAGCTCAGTCGAATATCCAAGCCACGGAGTATTCGGCGAAGGAGAATAAAAAGTGGCCGTTGCCTGTTGGCGCCGGCCTTTTAGTTTCTTGTGGTTATTGCTGCCTAGAATATGCTTGCCGTCTGATTTCGCTGACATCTATGCCGAACGTTTCACAAAACTGCTCTCGCGTGGTTACGAATTGCAATTCAGACCGCATGTAGTCATCGCCGTTGTGCCCCATTTCGTCTCCATTGGAAAACGGCACGTATAAGTTTTCGTTTGTTTCTATTTTCCCGCCCTCGTCTTCAATATGCTTTTCCAGCTCCATGAGCATGCTTAGGCCTCCCGTAAACCACGGTTGTGAATCAAACCGGTTATCGTTGACGGTAAATGTGAATATGGGAGTTACGAAATGGATAAGAGACGCAATCGCAACTTCTCGCAGGCGCAGTTCCCTCTCACCTTTTTTGTCGAGCTTTACGTCGTTTAGAGTGTTATAAGTTATCAAGCCTTTCTTAAAATACCACTCAGCGATTTCATGAAACACTCGTCAGTGGTTTTCAAAAGCGCGTTGAGTATACAATGCAATTACGCCGTGGTTTTCGCGTGTACGGTAAAAATTTTTTCTCTCAAGTCTTCCGCGCGGTTTTTCGGAAAGTGAAAGTTTTCCGAGGCCTGGAAGATCAGCGGGCGGCGTTGGCGGTTGTGTCATTGCCTCTCCTTTGTTAAGGTGCAAGACCCGGAGAACGGGGACGCCTGCGTTAAAGCCCTTTTTGGGGGCCCGCAACCGAGTGGGTCCCGGCTAAGCGTCAATAGTATGGTAGCAAAAGCAACGCGCGCCGACTTGACACCCTGGCATTATTTTGCTATACTTATCAAAGATACTAAGCTCGGAGAAGAACTCCGGCGCCGCGAGAAGAACTCGCGGTAAGCAACAAACCCGCAGTATGCCGGAAGAGCCGGCAAGGAGAAACGGATGTCCCGCAAAAACGAGAGCAAGTCATTGGCCAACCAGAGATATTCCATGTCTTGGGGGAATACGACCCCGGTGAAGGTGTTCCGGTTGTCTGAAGTCATCAGGGTGATCGGTGTCATCATGATGTTTGGGGGCCTGATTTTCCTTGTCTTTGGTCAGCTGGGAAAATCTGGGGTGGTGTGGCTGATTGGAGGCTGCGCGACAGTATTTGGAAGTGTCCTTATCGTTTTCTCCCTTGTGTTGGATGCCCGGTTGTTCCGCCGAATTTTCGGGGTGGAGGCGTACGGCATGATCGAATGTCGGGATCGGGTGGTCTTGAGGGAGCTTCGGACGCGGGCGTTGTTGCTTTTGGAACTCTTCACGATTGAGGAGAAGCTCATTGTGGGACCCGCGGCTCTATCAACGCTGCATTATCAGGTCGAATATCTTCGTGTCGTGCGGCGCAACAAGAAGCAGGCGAAGAAGCGTTTCTGGCTGGCTCATCGCGTGGCAAAGGATATCGGCATCGGCGTCGGTGAATCCTGGAAAGACCATCTTCCTGGCGGGCGACTCGACCCGGACCGCAGTTCGAAGCACAGGCCGGATCTGGCGCAGATAGCCTGACGGCTGGACAGTATTGGCCGGACGGGGAATATCTCGTCCGGCCTTGCCTTTTCTCTCAAGACGAATCCTCCAATTGAAAATCAATTTAGTTCGGCTTCGCTCATCACAAGTTACTCGGGACAAGCCCTTCGACTGCGCTCAGGACAAGCTGAATCTTTATCTTGAGTTAAGTCGAAGGGTTGAAGCTTTGAGGGTTTATCATCCTCTAGTATTCGAGCCTTCGGCGGGTAAAACCAGTCGAAGGCTCTTTTCGGTTGAATGGTTAGTGTGGCTGGACTATAATGACTGTAATGGATTTTAAAGGAAGATCATTTTCTTTTTTGGGAAGATCGGGATCCGGCAAAGACACCCAGCTGGCGTTGTTCGTCGGGCGGAAGCTTTCGGGTTGTGGCACCCTCCGTTTGATTACCGGAGATTTTTTCCGGGAACTTGCGACCAAAAAAACAATTGTCGGGGGAAAAGTGAAAGACATACTAGAAAAGGGAGGTTTGTATCCGGAGTGGTTGGCAGCATACTTTTGGGAACGGGAAATTATCGAAAAACTTGCGAATCCTGAAACCGTAATTCTTTTGAGCGGCTCGCCGCGTCGTCTTCGGGAGGCCGAAGTAATGGATGAGGTGTTTGTATGGACAGGGAGAGAATTGATAACACCAATCCATATTGATGTGTCTCAAGAGGAGGCGTTTCGGCGACTTAAGCTTCGGGCTCGCGGAGATGATACGGATGGAGCAATTAATGCACGGCTTGATTGGTTTGAAAAAGATGTTCAGCCGACCCTAGATTATTACCGCAAACAGGATAGGCTTATAACCGTTGACGGCATTGGACCGGTGGATGAAGTATATGAAAGAATGAGAAAATTGCTCGACGCTAGAATTTAGAATTTGGAATTTGGAATACAACCCCAAATCCCAAATTCCGGACTCCAGATTCTAAATTCTAATCCATTGGTTACCATCAAATCTCCACAAGAAATCAAACTGCTGCAGGAAGGGGGCAAGATATTGGCAGAGGTTTTGCGGGAAGTTCAAAAAGCAATAACGTCGGGAGTGACTACGCGATATATCGATGGGCTTTGTGAAAAGCTCATTTTGTCATACGGCGCAAAGCCATCGTTTAAAGGATATCGGCCGGAAGACGCGAAAAAGCCGTACCCGGCGGCAACGTGTATTTCGATAAACCATGTGGTGGTTCATCAACCGCCATCCGAGTATATAATTAGAGAAGGGGATGTTGTTAAAATCGATGCCGGTTTAATCTATAAAGGATTGTATACCGATTCTGCCGTAACGGTCGGCATTGGGAACATCGGCAAAGAGGCGCGGCAGTTGATTGAGACGGTCAAGAAATCTCTTCATGAAGGAATAAAACATGCGCGAGCGGGAAACGCCATCGGCGATATTGGTTATGCGGTAGACAGATGTGTGAAAAGAAAAGGGTTTGTTGTTATTCGCAATCTCACCGGACACGGCGTGGGTTATGCGGTGCATGAGGATCCGGTGATTCTCAATTACGGAAAGCCGGGAAGCGGCATACGGCTTCAGGAAGGGATGGTTATTGCCATTGAACCTATGGCGAGCATCAGTTCTGGGACGGTGATTCAGCTCCCCGATGACAGTTATGCGACGCACGACAATTCTTTGTCGGCGCATTTCGAGCATACGGTTGCTGTAACCGATAAAGGACCTTTGGTTTTGACAGTGTGAGTTCGTACTCGCTGATCGGAATTTATAATTTCTGATTTATAGTTTATAGTTTAGAATTTGGCATTACTCCGTTTTGTAAAACATTATTCTTTTCCTCTTCTGCTTTTGGTAGTTGGTATTTTGCTTTTTTCCAAAAAAGAAGAGCTCATTGATATGGGAAGGGTATTTCTGAATATGCGGCCGCAGTGGCTTCTCGTTGCCCTGTTCTTTCAATATCTTACCTATTTCTTTGAGGCAAAATCCTACGACGTTATTTTGAGACTATGGAAATATGTTGTAGCAGTTGAGAGCATCATGAAGCGTCTTGTCATTTCTCGGTTCATCGGAAGAAGCGTGCCGTCCTTGTCGATCGCGGGCAATGTGTATGTCGCGAAAAAATTTTCTGAAGATGGACTCCCAAAAAACGATGCCATCCAAACGGTGTTGATGAACACCGTGAATTACTATCTCGCCGTTTTGATATTTGCGGCATTCAGCTATCTCTATCTATGGACGCATAATAAACTGACCCTCGTGGAGGTTATATTCTTTGCGTTATTTGTGTTGATCGCGTACGCGATTTTTGCGGTCGGTTATTTCGGGGCGAAAAAACACCGGCGCTTGGGCGTCTATTACGATAAGTTTATCGGTCGTTTCCATACAGCAGCTTCGGAGCTTTTCGGTGAGGGAAACTCTAAACAACAAGAGCGTCCGGAAGAAGGGAAAATTGACCGGAGGGAAGCGCCGATGCTTGTTCCCATGGCGTTCGTCTGGGAGATTGCGAGGTTTTTAGCCGACAGCATAACCATCTATTTCATATTTGTCGGCCTTGGAGAAAGGACTCACTTTGGCATTGTGATGGTTGGCTTCGCAATGGCAACTATTTTTGGATTGATTTCTTTCTTTCCCGGCGGCATCGGACAATTTGAGGCGGCCCAAATTTTGGTGTACGGGTCATTAGGCGTGCCGGTGCAGGCGGCGATCGCGGCAACGCTCATCTATCGATTACTATCATTTTGGCTGCCGCTTCCGCTCGGCGCGTATCTGTATAAGCGGAAAGGATAGCGTACCCGCGCTTTCTGTTTTATAATTGGAATATGGCCAAGCCGTTTCTTTCGGTAATAATTCCTGCATATAACGAAGAAGAGCGTTTGCCGATTACTCTTCTTGATATCGATGCGCATTTGTCCAAAGCCGATTTTTCTTATGAGATTATCGTGGTGAATGCGGCGTCCGCGGATAGAACACTGGAAGTCGCTAAGCGTTTTGGAGAAATAATCAAGAATCTCAAAGTGATCAGCGCAGATAAGAGTCGGAAGGGATACGCGGTACAGCGGGGCATGCTGGAGGCCAAGGGAACATATCGGCTTTTTACGGACGCAGACAATTCTGTTTCGATAGATCATTTTGATAGCATGCTGCCGCACCTTAAGGAAGGATACGGCGCGGTTATTTGTTCTCGCAGCATGAAGGGGTCAAAGTTGTCGCCGCCGCAGCCCTTGCATAAAAGGCTGCTCGGTAAAATGGGGAATCTCGTCATACAATTCACGGTTCTCCCCGGTTTGTGGGATACGCAATGCGGTTTTAAAGCATTTTCCGAACAAGCGGCGACAGCTATTTTTTCGAAAATCATGATACGTGGTTGGGGATTCGACGCGGAGGCGTTGGCACTTGCGCGGCGCCTGGGGTATCGCATCAAGGAAATTCCGGTCGTGTGGGTAAACGATCCCCGGTCGCACGTAACATTTTCCGGCTACCTCGGTACTTTATGGGAAGTGGCGAAGGTGCGATATAATTTGTGGTTTAATCGGTACAACATTAGCGATAAGCGATAAGCGGCAAGTGACAAGCGACGGGGGATTTATTTTTCTTGTTGTGCGTCGCATGTCTCGTGTCGCAACCCCCGTTGCACATATTATGGATAATCCCGAATTGCGGCAAGATATAGTAACCGGCGATTGGGTAGTGCTCGCTGCCGGCCGCGCCTCGCGGCCCAACTTTCTTGACGGCGCAAAAGAAAAGCGGAAGCGATCTTCTTTAGAGGATTGTCCCTTTGAGCAGCCCCAACCGGAGAAGGCGTCGATCATTTATTATACAGATCGAGACAGGAAAGAATGGGGCCTTCAGATCGTTCCTAATAAATATCCGGTGCTTGAGCATGGCGAGGTATGTTCGGTGATCAACCGCTATGGTCCGTACACGTATGCCACCGCTGTTGGTCAGCATGATGTGGTGATAACAAGGAACCACGATAATAATTTTGCGATGCTGCCGCCGGGAGAGGCGAATGCGTTGTTTCGGGCATTCAAGGAACGATATCAGCAGATGGCGCAGGATTCGTGCGTGAATTATTTTTTCGCGTTCCATAATTGGGGGCCGGGGGCGGGCGCATCCATCTATCATCCTCACTATCAGATTCTTGGTCTTCCGGTGGTCCCTCCCGATGTGGAGCGGTCGCTTGAAGGATCAAGAAATTATTTTGAGAAGCACCGCGCATGCGTGCATTGCGAGATGATTGCGTGGGAGCGGCAGTCAAAATATCGCGTGGCGTTTGAAAATGAATGGGCGGTCGCGTTTGCGCCGTATGCGTCGCGTTTCCCGTTTGAGATGAAAATATTTCCCAAAAAGCACCTTCCGAATTTTGAGGAAACCGACGATGGCGATATGCGGTGTGTCGTTGAGCTGCTGCAAAAAACTCTGTCCGCAATGACGCGAGAATTGAACGATCCGGATTACAATTTTTATATCCACACCGCGCCGATGCGGAATAAGAATCTGTACGAGCATTATCATTGGCACATAGAAATTTTGCCAAAGATTTCGGTTATTGCTTCGGTAGAAATCGGTACGGGGATTGAAATTAACACCGTGCATCCCGGGAAAGCCGCGGAGATGCTCCGTGAGCGTGTTAACGCCCGCGGAGAACGCTTGACCCCTGACCTTTGACTTTTGACAACGAGTGTCAATAGTCATTGTTAATGGTCATTGTTTTGCGTTGGAATTTTTGCTGGATTTTTTCGCATCGATCATTTTGGGCATTATTGAAAAGTTTGGATACGGAGGTATTTTTATTTTAATGGCTCTTGAGAGTGCGAATGTTCCCATTCCGTCGGAGATTACCATGCCGTTTGCCGGTTTTCTGGTTTCAAGAGGAGTCTTTAATCTGTGGGCCGTGGTGACTGTCGGCGCGTTCGCAAATCTTTTCGGCTCGCTATTTTCGTATTGGCTTGCGGTCAAATGGGGAAATGCGGCGCTGTTCCTGTTCAACAAATGGCGCCTGTTGACCGAACGAGATTATCTTATTGGCGAACGATGGGTTGCGAAGTACGGCCAATTGGCGGCATTCGTTTCGCGCCTTTTGCCGGTGGCGCGGACGTTTATCTCTTTTCCGGCCGGCGTTTTTCGGATGAAGCTGATGCCGTTTTCTATTTTGACGCTTCTCGGTTCGTTCGGATGGAGTCTCTTTTTAACGTATGTCGGCTTTGCGGCCGGAGAAAATTGGAATGCGCTCCAGCCGTATTTTCACAAGTTTGATTACGCGATAGGGAGTATTATTCTTGCAGGCTTTGCGTGGTGGATGTATCGGCACCTGACCCGGCATAAATAAAGCATAAAAATCCGCCCCCCTGGAGAGGCGGTAACGGAAACTTCGCGAGAGCTTACGAAAATTTATGATCTGCTTCACGCAGCGTTTCATCTATGATGAGCATGCCTTGATCGAATTGGCTTTCCGTGATGATTTGCGGCGGCCGAAGGCGTAGTCGTTTGTAGCCGGTGCCTTCGATAAACAATCCCTTTTCGAATACGCGCGCTTTCACAAAATCGCGGATTTCTTTTGCGGAGAATCCGACCCCTTGCATCATGCCGAGTCCGGAAAACGGCGTAGCCGGATCAAGGAGGCGTTGGTATCGGCCACAGGTTTCCCGAACCTTTTCTGCTATATATGTCCCCATTGCGCGCGTGCGATTCCACCATCGGTTCTGCATCATCCATTTTATCGTTTCAAGCGCGATTGCGGCGCCGAATTGATATCCGCCTGCGGTGGAAGAATCGCGGCCGAACTCTTCATAGTTGAAATCGCTTCTCACAATTGTTGCGCTTACAGGAGCAATGCCGCAGGCAATTGCCTTTCCCAGCGTGACGGCATCTGGATCGAGCTCCGGATACTGTTCGAGCGCGAGCATAGTGCCGGTCCAGCACATGCCTGTTTGAATCTCGTCAATTAGCAGGAGAACGTCGTTTTCCTTCCGCCATCTCTCGAATGCATACAGTAGTTCTCGGTCCGCCGCGTAGAAACCGCCTTCGCCGAGCACCAGTTCGAGGTGCGCGCCCTGGATAATGGTTCTGGGAACGCCGTTCAATGCGGCATCGACTTTTTCTTCAATGCGTTTGATATATGCTTCGGCGTCCGGTATGGCGCCTGTTGCGCGCGGATATGGCAGTACGATCGGATTGGCAGGATGTCCCCATTTTGGAAAGTGCCTGCGGTGCACTTCTTTTGAGGCGTTGAGCGCGAGCGAGCCGAGCGTTCTTCCCGGAAATGCTCCTTCTTCTAACCCGGCGGAAAATGTAAGACAAACCGTCCGTTCGGGCCTCTGATTGAACCACGTTTTGAGGGCTTTTTCATTCGCTTCCGATCCGATGCTGAAAAGGCCTGCAACCATCGGCCGTTTCCACGGGTATAACTCTTTTGTAAGAAAATATTTCAGGGCAGTACCTGCGACAGTGTAACAGTCCGGGTCGGGAACGAATGTTTCTCGGATGAATTCGATAAGTCCTGCGATAAACATGCGGGCGAGCGGGTAGTCCGGCAACCCGCTGAAAGAATTGCAGTTGAGCGTATCGGGGTTTGCTCGCGTGTTGTTGAGTAGTTTTGAAACAACCTCGCGTATACACACGAGCTTTAAATGGGGATTTCCGTATCCTGCCCATGTCGCGCCGGCGCTTGCGAAAAAATCCAAGAGTGTTTTTCCGTCTCTCGTGTTGATGAATACATTACAGGCGCCGTCGGGAACAAAATCCTCTTGTGTTTGGCGCAGAGAAACTTCTTTGGCAATCCGTATAATATGTTCTGCCGGGAGTGTTTCGAAGCTTATGTCCATTGCGCCATGCTCCATTTTCACGGGTTTCTAAGGGGCTGTTTGAAGTTTGAAAAAATATCGATCCGTTGTCAAGGAGTCGTTATAGTTCATAATTCGGTTGCGGAACGAGATGATAAAGAAAATCTCCCTGACTTTGTCGGGGAGATTTATGCTAAAGCAGAGGAATCCAAACAAATATCAAAATAGGCAAGAGAATTACTGAATATTCCAAAAGTAAAATCCTCGTCACCTCCTGTTTCGAGAATCCGACGCCGTTTTTTTCAAGGTGGGCAAATAGCGGTTCTTTTATTTGAGCAATGCCGCTCCATGCAAGAAATGCCGACGCCGGCACCGTTACAAAAAGAGTTTTAAAATAAACCAACTCTTTGTAGTCAAAACCGACCATAAGGAACAGCCAAGAACAAACGGGAAGGATGGCAGCAAGGGCAAGATAGTAGAGGGCGCTGAATTTCTCGAAAGTCGCGGCAAAAAATACGAATCCCATGATTGCGGCCACGGCGATGCCGCCGGCGCTCATAAAAATGTCAATTTCGTTAGTGTAGAAATTGCGGGTGACAAAAACCCCTGTCGAAAAAACAAAAAGCGTGGAAACGCTTACAAGCAATGCCTGCCTCCAAAGAACCATTGGTCCGCCTTATAGCTTATAGGTGTTATGGTTCTAAATATAAAGAAAGCAAATCTCTTTTTAAAAGTCAAGGGCGCCGTAGGTATCTCGATGCCAAGCATCGGGGTTTGTCGCGGCGGTGTTAGGCCGCAGCCCATGTTGTTAGATACGTGATTATACGAATTACTTAAAAACCTTACGATCGTAAGGTTTTTAAGTAATCTTGTGCTTCCAGTTTATTTTTATTTAGGCAGCGTTCCTTTGTTTTCTTCAGAAACATGGAAGATATGAATATGGGGTAAAAGATTAATCGCATCAAGATCGTTCCAGAATTCCTCCGGCAATTTATTTTTGCCGATCCATACACTTTTTTGAAGCATGGTATAACCGAGTGAAACGAGTTGTATTCTTAGCCAATCTCGTTTTGACCTGTTTTGTTCTGGTATGTCGAAGAGGATAATCTTTGTTTTTGATTCTTGTGTAGTTTGATAATCGCGTTTTGCAAACACCCCGGTTTTATTTTTCAAAACTGCCAATTTTTTCTTCCCGAGTTTTGTTATTATCCATGAAGGCGAAACGCCACCTTTTTGTTTCTCAACGAATCCTTTTTTCTTGAGATACGATAGTTGGGAATAGAACGTATCACGGAGTTTTTGATTGTGCTCCGCATTGCGCTGTTCTTGCGTCTTGAAGCGAGGAGCAGAAGGATTGCGAATATAATACCGTGTCATCCGATAGGATTGCGCGTAGCCGCTAAAGAACACATCAAAAAGTTTGTTGTCGGCCGCTTTCTCTATGGTTTCAAAGATGAGTTCTGTTAAACTAGGTTTTTTGAAACGAGGAGGAAATGTCTGTTGATATGTTCCGAGGCGAACTTTGTTTCTATTGGTTTTTGATCGAATATCCATAATATATATTCCTTAGCATGACTTACATAGTTGAAATATACAAATGGCTTAAATAAGGCCTTTTTGATTACGAGAAATAGCTTTTTGGGCTTAATTGCGTAAGTCGTGCTAATTTAATTTTGCGCCCCTGTAAAGTTTAAATTGCCTGTGGTAATGCCGCTTATTGCTACACAGACTCGTTAAAATTAAATTAAGGGAGTAATGGGTTAAGAAGTATACTATTTGTTTGACGCTTTTGCATCTGTTTCCGGGCGGCGCTCCAGCCTTGACTGTATATGTAACTCCATAATTTGATTTTATCTGCAATATACTTAAAAACCTTACGATCGCAAGGTTTTTAAGTAGGGGAGGGACAGTCTTTAAAGAGAATACATAAAAAGGTTACAATATGAGCAATGAGCAAAAAACTCATTATCGCAAATTGGAAGATGAGTCCTAGTACATATGCCAAGGCTGAAACGCTGTTTTTGGCGACCTTGGCTGCCGCAAGAAAATTGTCTCGCGTTGAAACCGTTGTCTGCCCGCCATTTCCGTGGCTGACCGACATTTCGCACAAGTATAAAAAATCTATCAGCTTTGGGGCACAGGACGTATTTTGGGAAGAGGGGGGTGCGTACACCGGCGAGGTTTCCCCAACGATGCTTAAGGGCTCCGGCGTGAAATACGTCATTATCGGTCATTCCGAGCGGCGGTTGTATCTTCAAGAAACCGACGAGATGATTAACAAAAAGATGCTCGCGGCATTACGGGCCGGCTTGGTGCCGATTCTTTGTGTCGGCGAATGGACGCGAAAGGGGAGGCCCTGGAAATGGATTAAAAATTTTGTAAGAAAGCAACTTGCGGAAGACTTGCGAGGGATAGCGAAAATAGCAGGAGGTTCGCAGAAGATTGTCGTCGCATATGAGCCCGTATGGGCAATTTCAACATTCGGCGGCGGCCCCGACAAACCGGAAGACTCGCTCAAAATTATAAAATTTATTAAAGGTATTCTAGACTCTAGATTCCAAATTCCAGATTCTAAAGTAATCTACGGCGGCTCGGTAAACGCCAAAAACGCCGTAGATTTTCTGAAATATCCTGATGTTGAAGGTGCGCTTGTCGGCGGCGCAAGTCTAAGAGCAGGAGAATTTGGAAAAATTTTGTCAGAGGCAAATCTAATTAATGCTAAGCCCAGTTTGTGATATCATAATATAGTATGCGGGGAAGTTTCCGCGAGCGGGCGATAAGACATACTTTGTTCGGCGGCGCATTTTCACGACGCTTTATTTTCTTTTTTCTCGCCGCTGTCATTATTGCCGTTTCGTTCTGGGGGATATGGCAGATTTTTCTTTCACTTCATCAAGCGGAAGCGCAGGCGACCATTGAACTGTATGGTTGGGCATGGGCGAACGTTCCGCAGGCCCTGGAAGAAGGAGCGGGTTGGATCTCGTTCAATTGCGCCAATCAGGGAGTGTGTTCGAGCACGCCGTATGCCGTGCGCATTCAAACATCGAATGGGAGGATGTATGGATATGGGTGGTCAGAACATTTCGGGTGGCTTTCGTTTAACGATGGAACCGTAAGCGGCTCGGACGACTTGAATAATTGTCCGTCGTTTCCGCCGTCTACATGCATTGCAGAATACAACAGCGTGAACGGACAGTTATCCGGTTGGGCACGGTTTGTCACTTCAAGCGCCGATTTTGAAGGGTGGGTGCATCTGCGGGGAAGCAATTACGGAGTTGAGTATAATCAAGTCAGCGGGGAGTTGATGGGGTGGGCATGGGGTGATGTAGTTGCCGGCTGGATTTCTTTCAATTGCCTCAATGAAGGGACGTGCGTAGCGTCTGATTACAATGTTTCTACAAATCCTCGTCCTTCGGGAATAGACCTTGTTGTGTCCCAAGACCCGATGGCAAACGCTCCGCTTGTTGAAAATACTTCGGTCACGTTTACTGCAACCACTACTAACATTGGACTGACCGCCGCCACCAGTACATTCAACAATCGTTTCCAAATCGATTTGAATAGCGTTTCGTTTGCAACCTCTGATGTTATGCTTACGCCGCATCCCACGCTTAGCGGCATAGGCGCCGGCCAGTCGAGCGCGGTTACGTCTGCCGCGTGGACTGCCGTCCTCGGCACGCATACGCTTCGATTCTGCGCAGATCAGCCGTTTCCGGCTGTTCCTGAAGCGAGTGAAACGAATAACTGCCGCGATTGGGTTTTTGCCGTAACGTTTGGCATTCCGACGGTAGATATTAAGGCAAATGGCTCTGATAGTCCTCCGTCGCTTCCCGACAATAGCACCGCAACGCTTTCCTGGGTTACCGCCAATAACCCCGATACTTGTACCGGTTCTTCGGTCGAAGATCCGGGCTGGAACGGTTCGAAAGCAACGAGCAGCGGCTCTGAAGTTCGCGGTCCGCTCGCCGGTCCCTTAACATATCTGTATACCATTACGTGTTCCAATATTGCCGGATTTGCTTCTGACACGGTTGCGGTTGCTATCGGTGCGCCCGCGCCTCCTGCGGCGCCGTCAAATCCTTCTCCGGCGCATAACGCAACGAATGTATCGGTCTATACGGATTTGGATTGGGACAACGCGGCCGGAGCGACGAACTACGACGTGTATTTCGGTACCTCTCCGACGCCTCCGTTTGCCGGGAATACGACGATGAGTTTTTGGTTGCTTCCGGCGCTCAATTACAGCACCCTGTATCGTTGGCAGATTGTCTCAAAGAACGCCGGCGGAGATACGTTCGGTCCGGTCTGGCAATTTACCACCGAGCCGCCCTCGGCGCCGACATGCACCATAGATGCCGTGCCGCAGCTTATACTGTTGGGGCAGGAAACGATGATATCATGGAATTGTTTCTCTCCGGGCGGAGTCGATTCTACGACCCTCAATGGCAGTCCGCCTCCGCCGGCCAGTTCGTCGGTAAGTCAGTGGGGAAATCAGAGCTTTACGCCTCTGACATCTACGCTCTATACTGTCATAGGATGTAATACATCGGGCTGCGGCAGCGACAGCATTTTGGTTGGCGCATACCGGCCGAAAATCAAAGAGGTGCTGCCGAAGTTTTAAGAGAAGATGTTTAACTTTTCATCAATGCGCCACTATTTCTCTTTGCGTATTATTATCGTCACTGTTCTTGCGTTCCTGCTTACCGGAGGGGCGTATTATGTGTTGGCGTTTACCGAACCGACCGCCAATCCGCCGCTCGGCAATGTAGTCGCTCCGCTTACTACCGGTTCGTCCACGCAACAACGCGCCGGACAGCTGGAGCTTATAGGGCTTCCCGGCATCAAACTTCTTCTGGGTAATGCATTTTCCATCGGCGCAAGAGACTCTGTTGGCAACCCCCGCACCATTCTTTTTCCGCTCACCGCATCGGATAATACGGCAATAAACTTCGGCCCCGGAGGAAACCTGATTATCAATAATTCAGCAGGAGTCGAACGGATGCGGATTACTTCCGTAGGCAACGTCGGCATCGGGACGACGGGGCCTGCTTCTGCTCTGCATGTAGTAGGCGTAATTAGAGCAAGTGGAGCAAGTAATGCTATCGCTGTACACAATAGAGCGACAGATGCGTTGTCGTATTTAATGTATAGTCCAACAGCGTCAGAATTGAGATTTTATGATAATCCAAATGCTGTTGATCGGATGACGATAACAAGCACCGGCAACGTCGGAATTGGGACGACGGGGCCGCAATTGCCTTTGCAGGTAAAAAGTAATAGCGGAACTCCGGCTCAAGCAGCTCAATTCACTACTACTGATTGGACGACATCTGTGGGCAGTACATTTCAGATTGGTTTTGGAGCAACTACCGGAAATACATATATCGATTTGAGGGCTTTAACTGGCGGTTGGAATACTTGGGGTAATCTTGTGATGCAATCAGGCGGCGGCAACGTCGGCATCGGGACGACGAGTCCAAAAGGATTACTTCATCTTACTGGAGGAAATGTTGTCACGGATACAGGATATGGATTATATCGCTTCTATTCGGGAACGACAGTGCGAGCTATGATTTTTAATCCCACTGCGGGAATTACCTCGATTCGTGCAACTGACAATGCTGCGACAGATGGAATTTTATTTGAAGACTACGCAGGAGCTGATTTGATGTTCGTAAGACAGGACGGCAACGTCGGCATCGGGACGGCGGGGCCATTGGATAAATTGACAGTAGCAGGCAACCTCGGTGTCGGGGGCGCTGGCTTCAACACTCCCGGAGGTACCTCAGGTCAAGGCATTGCTTTCCCCTCCACCGCTAATGATGCGCATAGAATTTACGGAGAGCATGACGGTGGTGATACTTCAAAACTTATTATTGAACAGCGGGATAATACAGACGATGCCGTGATCTTCCGTCAAGTGGATTGTTGTGGAGCAGGGACACTTGACTATATGCGTATAGCTCGGGATAAGATGTACTATGTAGGCGGCAACATCGGCATCGGGACGACGGGACCTATCACACCTTTAACTATTGCCTTGCCCGGTACTAACAGCGGCGACATATTGACGCTTCGTAGCACAACAAATGGGACCTATGCGGCGTTTGGCCTGGACACTACGGGTGGTTATTCGTACTGGGCTCCAACGACCGGTCAACCATCTGGAAAGGTAGTACTAACAACAGCGGGTAATGTCGGCATCGGGACAATTGGTCCGACTAAAACATTGACCGTGGGTCAAAACACCGCAGGCAATAATACAAATTATGGCATTGAACTTTTGCGTCACGGAACGATGGCAACCCCAGGAACATATGCCGCAAACACTCCAGCTTTTT
>Ga0155700_110_pt1 | contig 28578 bp, 29 predicted proteins | sample RifCSPlowO2_01_FD_107357 | JGI IMG/M metagenome (GOLD analysis project Ga0155700, IMG submission 107357) | Parcubacteria group bacterium RIFCSPLOWO2_01_FULL_48_18 | reverse complement strand
ACGACGATATCGAACGAGAGCTATATCTCACGAAGAAAGACGCTCTCCTGCGCCAAAAAGCCAAACTGGAGGAAAGTTTGGGAGATTTTGGGCAACAGAGAAAGAATCGGCTCGAACCCTTGCGGAGTTTCGTTTTGTCCTTGAAAGAAGCGGAAAAGGCGGCGCAAACAAAAAATTACGCCGAATGGCGCGACTTTTTCCGTTCCCTCGGCTCGAACCCCAAAATCAAGGACAAAACGCTTTCAATCAATTAGGGTGAACTCTGGGATTTCACGGCGAAAACAAAAGCGGATTTTGCCCTGCGGAGCGCGGCGTACTCGCCGCGCGGAGCAATCAATTCCAAACAAGTTAGTTTTGGTGCGCGAGGAGGGATTCGAACCCTCAAACCTTTCGGTATATGGCCCTCAACCATACGCGTATTCCAGTTCCGCCACTCGCGCATATGTATGTTCGTCCGCCCGGTGGCGGACTCGATCAAAAAACTGTTGCGAGTGACGACCCGGGCAGCTTCTGCCGCCGCGAAAACCTTATATTGGTTTTCACGCCTTTGCACCGATGTATGAATCAAAAATTCCTTCCCGGTTCAAGATTACGTTTTCTGTGTTTCTGTCGTCTGGGTTGCACCAAGTTTACGGCGTGCTTCCTTGCGGGACACCCCGCGCAGATAATACAATTTGGCCCGCCGGAATTTTTTGGGCGTTTGAAGGATTTCAACCTTTTTGATTAACGGAGAATGGAGCGGGTAAACTTTTTCCACGCCGATGCCCGCAACAATATTGCGCACGGTCATGGTCGCCGTAACGCCGCGGCCGTGTTTTATTGCCAAAACAGTTCCTTCAAATGGAGAAAACCGTAGCTTATCGCCTTCTTGTGTCTTTTCCATTACCCGTATGCGCATTCCGGACCTCAATTTTCCGAGAGTAGTTGAATCAATCATGGCAGTATCATATATCATGCGTTACGAATTCATTATAGGCGTATATCGGAAAAAATCAAGCAGAAACACAAGACGGTCCGAAGTGCGAACTGTGTATGTTATGATCTTTCGATGCGGATCACGACAATGACCCTCCGCGCCACGGAACAGCTCGGGGTCATTGAGCGGCACCCTCTTTTTGGTTACAATAAAAGTGCGTTAACAAAAACTTTCATGGAACTTACTTTTCACGGCGGCGCGCGAATGGTAACGGGCGCCAATTACCTTCTCGCGATAGACAATGCGCGAGGCGAAACAACATATATGCTTGTCGATTGCGGGTTGTCCCAAGGGTCCAGCTATTGCGAACGAATGAACTTTAGTTCTTTTCCGTACGACCCGAAAACCATTAAGGCGCTTTTGGTTACGCACGCGCACATTGATCATACGGGCCGTATTCCCAAACTGTATGCCCAAGGATTCCGCGGCAAAATATATTCGACAGCTCCTACAAAGGATTTTGCCGAATATCTCCTTATTGATTCCGAACACATCCTGCGCAAGGAAGCGGAAAAGCACCATAAGCCCCCTTTATATACTATTGAAGACGTACGCGGCGCGCTCGATCTGTGGGAGTGCGTCGATTACCATCAAAAGGTTTTTTTTGACGGCGGCGCGAGCGTAGAGTTCTTTGACGCGGGCCACATTCTCGGCTCCTCTATCGTTGTTGTCGAAGCAGACGGCCAAAAAATAGTCTTCAGCGGAGACTTGGGAAATTATCCCGCGCCCATCATTAGAGAAACCGAAACCGTCGACCGCGCCGATTACTGCCTCATTGAATCGGTATACGGCGACCGGCTTCACGAGCTTCCCGAAAAACGGCGCGAAACCCTCGAGGACGTAATCGAAGAAACGGTCAAAGCGGGCGGCGTGCTGATGATTCCCGCATTCGCGCTGGAGAGAACGCAAGAGCTTCTGTATGAATTGAATGAATTGGTGGAAAACGGCAGAATCCCGAAAGCGCCGATATTTGTTGATAGCCCGCTCGCCATCAAATTGACAACCGTGTACAAAAAATACGAGAATTATTTCAACGAGGTGGCGAGAAAAATCATCGAATCCGGAGACAAGTTGTTTAACTTTCCGGGGCTTAAAACAACGCTTACCACCGAGGAATCAAAAATGATCAACGAGGTGCCGCCGCCGAAGGTGATTGTCGCGGGCGCCGGCATGTCACAAGCAGGAAGAATCCTTCACCACGAACGGCGTTATCTCCCCGATCCTAAAAGCGCCATACTATTTATCGGCTACCAAGGAGAGGGTTCCATGGGAAGAATGATTCTTGACGGCGCAAAAGAGGTTACCATCATGGGGGAAAAGGTGCCGGTACGCTGTCGCGTAATCAACGTATCTGGATATTCTGCTCACGCGGACCAGCAGAGGCTCATCGATTGGCTTATCCCCATGCATCAATCGCTCAAAAAAATATTTGTGGTACAAGGAGAAGAAAAACCGGCTCAAGCGTTGGCTCAACGAATTAAAGACGAACTCGGTGTGCCGACCTTGATTCCTAAACTTGGAGAAGTGGTGAAGCTATAACAATTCCTGTCGGTAAGACAGTTGCCGCGCACGAGTTGTAATAACGCAACACCGTATGTATGGACCAGCACCAGCATAAATATCAACTTAAATATAAAGTTTCCATCTCCGGCGCGGCGATTACCGATCATTGCGGTTCAAATGCGGTTGAAATGGCCGAGGAGGTCGGTAGAGAGTTGGCGCGGCGGGGCGTTGTCGTTATCACCGGCGCCACCACCGGTATTCCGTATTGGGCCGCGAAAGGCGCAAAAGAGGAAGGTGGATTTGTTATCGGGTACTCTCCGGCGGCTTCCGAGGCTTCGCATGTTAAAACCTATCGCCTGCCGATTGATTATCACGACATTATCTTGTTTACCGGTTTCGAATACACCGGAAGAAATCTCTTTATCGTCCGGTCCGCAGATGCCATGATTACGATCTGCGGTCGCATGGGAACGCTTAACGAATTCACTATTGCGTTTGAAGAAAAAAAACCGGTCGGCGTTCTTCTCGGAAGCGGCGGAACAGCAGATAGCGTGCAAGAAATCATTCAAAGGGCCAATCGCGGACCGGGAAAAATAGCGTATGACAGCGATCCCAAACGCTTGGTAGAGAAGGTAATTGCGCTCATTGAAGAGGAGAAAAAGGGATAGCTATGTTATTATTAAAATAATGCCAAAAGCAAAGTGGTCGAAAACAAAAAAACGAGCGGCGGGGAAATCAACAAAGTCCGTAAAGCCAAGAAGAAAGAAGTCGGTAAGGTCCGCAAAGCCGAAACAGCCAAAACCGATCGGCTGCGTCACGCACTACTTCGGCGGTGTCGAAGTGGCAATCGTGAAACTCAACAAAACCGTGAAGGTCGGTGACGAGGCCTGTTTCCGGGGACACACCACGGATTTTTGCCAGACGATCGATTCGATGCAATTCGATCATCAGCCGATCGTTTCCGCCCAAAAAGGAAAAGAGGTAGGAATTAAGGTGAAAGAAAAAGTACGCGAGGGGGACGGCGTGTTCGCTAAGGCTTAATAGCCCATGTTTCCATTTTCCGAATTTCACTATTCAAGTCTACCCGAGGTCATGTTTCAACTGACGCTTGCCACGTTTCTTGGCATTTGTATTGGAATTGAGCGGGAGCTTGCACGAAAAACCGCCGGACTGAGAACCTACGCGCTTGTAAGCATGGGTTCTGCGCTGTTCACCGTCCTTTCAAGGACTGCGCTCGCAGAGTTCATCGGCTCGCAAGGGTATGATCCTTCGAGAATTGCGTCGCAAATTCTGGTAGGCATCGGGTTCATCGGCGCCGGCGTTATCATCTTCAGTCCCCACGAAGAGCGGGTGAAAGGAATTACAACCGCAGCCAGTATCTGGGTGAGCGCGGCAGTCGGAATGAGCGTCGGTTATCGGATGTACAGCGTTGCGGCATTCGCAACACTCCTTGTGATTTTGATTCTAATGGTGCTTTGGTGGTTTGAGTTTAAAGTAATCAAGCCGATTTCGGGAAAACGGCCGTAAGCTATCAACGATCTCTGATTTTTGATCTCTGACAAAGAATTCGGCGCGGCAACCCGCAAAAATCAACCATCAAAGATCACCGATATATCGACGTGCGGAAGATTTTGCTGCCCGCCGCCATTCTCGCAAATACCATTATAGGGGCAGGTATGTTTGCCATTCCCTATGCTTTTGTCCAGACCGGTTTTCGCGCCGGAATTTTTTATTTAAGCGCGCTCACGGCTACCCTGATCCTCCTTCATCTCATGTATGCGGATATCGTTGCAACTCAAGACGGCGACCATCGACTGGTCGGCTATGCAGCAGCGCGGTTCGGCAAAAAGGGGTTTGCCGCCGCAAGCATCATTAACGGCATATCGTTATTCGGGGGTCTGTTGGTATACCTCGCGCTTGGTTCCGACTTTCTCGGGGCATTCGTGAAAAATCCAACGATGAGCCTATATGCCGCATGGGCACTGTGTTCGGTTGCGCTCATCGCAGGCACTCATCTGTTTCGCAATCTGGAGTGGCTGCTTGCGACGCTGATGGCAGCCTTAATAGCGGCGGTATACGTCGCCGGACTCCCGCATTTTAACCCAACCGTAGGAAGCGGCGATCCGATTTCCGGACTATTCCTGCTGTACGGCATTGGCCTCTTTTCCCTCTATGGCGCCTCTGCAATTCCAGAAATGAAAGATTTCTTTATCGATAAAAAAGTGACGGCAAAGATCGTCGCGCTCGGAACCGTCTTACCCGCATTGTTATATTTCCTATTCGTCGTCGGCATCCAAGGGCTCTCGTCCGCTTCTGTCAGCCAAGACGCGCTTTCCGGAATCGAGCGGTACCCCTTCTTTAAACAAATAGGTTATCTCTTGGGACTGCTTGCGGTAAGCACGTCGTACTGGGCGCTAAGCATCAATCTAAAAAACGTGCTTCGGTTCGACTACGGCACAAAAAATGCGTTGAGCGTTGCGTTGGTACTGGCGGCGCCATTGGCCGTTTTTTCTTTCCTGAAAGAAGACTTTATCACGCTCATGGGCTTTGTCGGTTCCATCGCGATCGGACTCGAAGCAATGTTGATCGTACTGTTATACCTGCGCATTCGCGGTATAGGAGCTTCACGTTTCCGCATCCCGCTGGTCATCGCCTTTGTTTTGTTGCTTCTTTTTGCCGCGGGCGTCATTCAACATGTGATAATGTAAGAGAATGCGCAGCGGTTCGTTATATCGGTTCAAAAGGTGGAATCCGCTTACACTTGAACAATGGATGCCCCAAATATGATTGGGGCGATTTTTTTTATTACCGAGCGGTCCATGCATAAAATGGTTTAAAGGTCTTTATATATTTTCAGGTCAAGTTTCACTAATTTTAGTGTTTCGGCCGTAATAATTATTTGAATCCGCTCTTTTATGCTTACAAAGCTGGAAGAAAATTCTACCCGTAAATCTCGCGGCCGCGGTAAATCTATTTCCACCCCCTCTTTGATCTCCCCGGGTCTTGGCGTCATGATATAAACCGTATCGCTTAAGAAGACCGCCTCTTCCACGTCATGCGTTACAAAAATCACAGTTCGCGGCTCGTCTTGTAATATCTGTAGCAACAGGTCTTGCATGAATCTTTTAGTTTGAACATCGAGCATCGAAAACGGTTCATCCATTAACAGAATCTCGGGATTTGTTGCCAGTGTACGCGCTAGGGCTACGCGTTGTTGCATTCCCCCAGAAAGCTCTTTCGGATAAGCCCCTTCGAAGCCCTTTAGGCCAATCACTTCAATGTAGTGGGTAACAATTCTTTGCATTTTTTGTCCGCCCACTCCGATAATCTGTAGTCCAAGCGCAATGTTTTCTTCAACCGTAAGCCACGGAAATAAACTATATTGTTGAAAAACGACCCCGCGATTTCTGTTTACTCCTTGACCATTACCATTGTTCTCCAAAACTTTTCCCTCGGTCGGCTCGATAAGGCCCGCAATTAACTTGATTAACGTGGTCTTGCCGCAACCGGAAGGTCCGACAATGGAAATAAATTCGTCTTTTCGGGCGGAAAAAGAAACATCTTTCAACACGAGGATTTTTTTTCGTCCCCCAAGAACATACTCTTTGCTAAGTCTATGAATTTTAAGGGCAATTTCACCTGTCATAAATTTACCAGAAGAAATACTTACGGCGTATATAATATAGAAGACGGTCGGACCCAATGGCTACAGCCGTGATCAGGATTAATCCGGCAAACACCTCATCACTCTTTTGTAGTCGTCCGGCAATACTGATAAGATAGCCTAGTCCTTCCCTGGCATTTATTATTTCCGCAAGAATAACGTATGTCCAACCAATACCGTTGATTATAATCATGCCATCAAGAATCTTTGGCAACGCGTAGGGCCAATATACTCGCCGAATGACGGTTCCTGCTTTTGCCCCGAACGATTTGGCTGCCTCGATGTACTCTTTGGGCGTTGACCGGATGGCATTGCTCACAAGCGGAATAAAATAGAAGACAATGCCAAAAACCAGAAAACTAATTTTCATCATCTCTCCAACCCCGAACCACAGTATAAAAAGAGGTATGAGGGCCGTAATAGGAAGATAGCGCAGCGGCTGAGTAATTGGGGCTAAAGCGCTTTCCGCCCTCCTCGAGATACCCGTTAAGAGTCCAAGCATTGCTCCGATACATACGGCGATAATCGTTGCGATTGCAATACGACCGAAGCTGATCAAAAGCGCTTTTAGGAAAAGGCCGCTCATAAGCAATCTCCATAGCGCGCGCGCCGTGGCGGCGGGGGATGGCAGAAAAAGCGGGCGAATGTTACCCGTTGCTACAATGAGATGCCAGACCAAAAGGACCAACGCTATGCTGATTAAACCTAGCGGTAGCGAGGGCCCTACATATACCCCAATCTTTTTCGTCATATCTCTCTACTGGGCGTTGTAGGCTCCTCGAATAAAGGAGTCATTTTTGGCTGCCGAGGCATTTGCCGGTTCATCAATAACACCGAGCGACTTCCAAATGAGCCCCGCGTCATTAAATATGGAGTCAAAAAGCGGCGCAGATCCATCGACGCCAAACATTTGTGCATTATCGTTCAAATCGGGCCAGTAAACCCATGACAGGCTGTCTCTCGTTTCTGAAAAGCCCAGGTCTGCAAAAAGCGGTTCATTTTCCACTAGCAAGCGTGCTGCGAGATCGGGATTTTTTTTGGCTTCGTCAACTCCATCGAACCAACCACGAATAAAAGCCTCAATGGTTTTCGGGTGAGTTTTTATAAAGTCTCTTTTCGCCACCATCATGTCTGCGATGATATTGGGAAAATCTTTCGTGCTGAAGAGTACATGGCTGCTGTCGCGCTTGAGGGCTTGTTTAACATCCGGCTCCCAAACAACTGCGGCATCCGCGTGGCCGGCTACAAAAGCAGAGCGGGCCGTCGGCACATCTTGGGTAAACACAAGGTTGTCTCGAATCTTTTGTTGTTCGTCGGGGGTAAGCTGAGATTTACGGAGGGCATATTCAAGCAACCAGTGGCTGGGGGTGAATTGTACTAATGTCACCTTTTTATCCTTTAAGTCGGCAAGAGAGGTAATTGATTTGTCTGCCACCATTGCATCTCCTCCGCGACTCCAGTCAACGTGTAAAAACGCTTCAGCTTCAATCCCACCCGCAACGAAATTGGGCAACTCGTTCGCCCAGAAATCAATTGTTGTCCACACCACATCAATTCCCCCTGGGCCGCCCTTGGCAAAAGCCTTCCCGCGCGCATCAATGTCTTCGATAAGGATAAAACGTACGGCTAGGCCGTACTTTCTTGTAAAAATACTGTCCTCGTTTTCCGAAAACCCCCGATTAGCCACAATGCCTCCTGCATATCCGGGCCAAGATACGATGCCGACGATAAGGGGACGGTTAAGCTCTACGCGGGACGCAACCTGTTGGTCCGGCAATCTTTGAAATACAGCAAATGCAACCACAGTAATCACAATGATCACAACTGCGGCCAGAAACCAAAACATTCTAAGTTTTTTACTAAATTGGTACATAAGTATATTTATCATATTCCAGTTCCAGTGCGTTTTCAATGGTTGTCAATTATCGTCAATTATCGTCCTGCGTTGCGTTTGACAACGAATTAAATTTCTCCTATAATTATGCCAGAATACATTGTAAAATTAATGTCACGAAGGAGAATGCATGTCCGAAAAAGACAGAGGTTTCGACTTGAGAGATATCGGCCGAGAAATGCGTAGAGAGTTTGACCGCATCCGGGCAGATTACCAGCGGGCGTTCGGACAGAACGAAGTAGGACAGGACGCGGATGCGACTGAAGCTGTCGGAGGACCTTCGGATGGCGCATTGGTGCATGATTTGCCTCACGGCGTGCGGGAGCGGATTGCGCGGTTGAAGGACTTGGTTGAAAGACAGAATACGCTTCTTACGCGGTTTACGACCCCGCCGCTTTTATTTGCGGTTGTCATAGACGTGCGAAGAAGAGAAAAGGATGAAGACTCAACTGCGGTAATTCTTTTTAATGGCCGACCCATTGAAGTGCTGCTTCCGACAGTTGTTAAAGCGGAACTTGTTCCAGGCGACGTCGTGAAGGTTTCACCAAGAACGTATCAGATCGTGGACGTGGTTGAGCCCATGACGATCGGTTCAGTGGCGACGGTGAAACGCGTAATAGATCCGCGTCTCGTCGAGGTGCGCAGCGGTTCGAATGAATCGGTGGTACTAAGCGGCCGCTTTGGAGAAAAGATTGAACAAGGATCCCGCGTAGTTCTCGATAGCTCCAACTCAATTGTGGTATGCAATTTGGGCATGGGAGACGAAAGCTTCCTCTTTTCCGGAGAAACGAATATTTCATGGGATGATATCGGCGGCTTGGACGAACCGAAACAACAACTTAGAGAGGCACTGGAGCTTCCATATCAACACCCCGACCTGTTCGCTTATTATAGTTACAAAGTTCCTTCCGGGTTTTTGATCTTTGGTCCGCCAGGCTGCGGCAAGACGCTTTTGAGCAAGGCGATTGTAACTTCGATCAGAAATACGCACGATGCAGCTTCAACCTCCACCGCCTTCATATATGTAAAGGGCCCAGAGGTATTGAGCAAGTTTGTCGGCGTGGCTGAAGAGCTGATCCGACAACTGTTTGATATGGGGCGGGCGCATAAGCGCAAGCACGGCTATCCGGCGGTTCTTTGCATAGATGAATGCGAGGCCCTGCTGAATGCGCGCGGTTCCGGCAGAAGTTCGGACGTAGATCGGACAATCGTGCCTACGTTTCTTGCCGAAATGGATGGCCTGGACGACAAATCGGTTATCGTTGTTTTATTGACCAACCGGCCGGATATGCTGGATGAGGCGGTTGTGCGCGACGGGCGCGTGGATGTCAAGGTGGAAATTCCGCGACCCACGAAAGAGGACGCCTCCAATATTTTCCGTATCCATTCCGCCGGCGTGCCGCTGCACAAAGTAACACAGGACGAGATCATCGCATTTGCCGTGGAAGAACTGTTTTCAGATAAACATGCGCTGTATGAAATTCAGCGTAAGAGCGGTACGCCGACTCAGTTTACTCTAGGACACATGGCCAGTGGCGCTATGATCAAGGGCGTGGTGGAGCGGAGCAAATCTCTAGCTCTGCAGCGCGATCGTAAAGCCGGTTCGAAAACGGGCGTAACGGCGGAGGACGTCAGAATCGCAGTGAAAGAGAAGCTCATTGAAAACATCCACTTGGCACCGGTTGGGTCCGTGATCAAGTTCACGGAAGATTTCCAGGAAGACGTGTTAAAGATCAAGACGCTTAAGCAGGTAAGAGCATAACCCTTATTTGCATATGCGTAGTCAGATTTTCCGGCGCTTCACGCCGGTTTTTTGTTGATGAAATTTAATCCCACAACCCCTTGACAAGCTTCACCTCCTGCCCTATAATAGTGGCATTGATCATTGACAATTTAGTCTGACAGATTACTGTATCGTTTTATTCGCTTTCCAACCTCCTCGCTTTCAAAGCTAAGGCGAGGAGCAAGAAGACCAACCGCTAACCCCATAACCCATAACAGGCCACGGAGGATATCCGAATGGCAGAGCCATCGGGGCAGCCGAAGGGACCGAAGAAGAGTCTTTTTCAAAAGTTTGGGATAACAGAACCTGCGCCAGAGCCAACTGCTTCTCAACTGCCTCGAACAACTCCGGTTGTTCAAGCGCCGTCTGCGACTCCGTCCGTGTATACGGCGCCGGTGGTAGACGCGACGCTTCTGGGCAAGCTTAGAGAAGCTGCATTTTCCAAGCCGTCAGCATACAAGCAATTGCTTGAGGCCGCAGAAACAATGCGTTCGGTGATTGGTGATGATGAGTCTAAGTTGTTTCGCGCGGCAGCAGCGATATTGACGAAGCAAGGGGTGACCGTACACGCAATTCAGCAAGCGTTCGACATCCATTTGGGTTTGCTCGAGGAAGAACGTAAACGTTTTCAATCCACAGTGGATCAAAGCGTAATGGGCGAAATCGCCTCGCTCAAGAAGCGGCGTGACGACCTGGCTTCTCAAGCTGACGGAAAGCGCAAGGAAGCCGTTCGTCTGCAAGCAGAAGCGGCCGAACTCGACAATCAGCGTTCGGCGCTCGAAGCCGACGTTGCGGGTCGCGAAAGCAAGGCGCAGAGCGTGCAGGGCAATTTCACGGCTGCCTATGAGGCTGCCGTGAACGAGCTTGCTACTGCGCGGCAACGGGTAACCCAAACACTTGGAGGCGCATGATGTCATCGCTTAACGTCCCTTCTGATTATAAGCCGAAGGTGTGGTTGCAGCGGCCCGAGGGCAAGATCGGAGCAATCATTGCCGGCCTAGCTGGCGCTGGAGTGCTCTATCTTCTGCTTCCGTTCATCGTTGTCTTATTGCAAAATGCGATTACGGCCGTGGTGCTCGCAGCAGTGCTATTGGCGCTGCTCGGTATCATGCCTACCCTATGGCGCGGCTACAAGTTTCTGAATCGCAAGCTCCTGGGCCTGATTATCCAACTGGATGCGCTAGGGATTTTGAAAGAGAAAAAGACCAATCGTCAGCAAAAGCTGGAACAGATCGCGGAGTATATCGATAGATTGAAGGGCGCCATACGTAAGTTGAGGAACAAAATCGATGCGAGCGTTGCCGAACGTGATCAAAACCTTCGGTTGGCGCAAGAATACAAGAAGCAGGGAAATGCAGGGAAGTTTGATGCATACGCATTTAAAGCCGGGCTGCTTGACGGTTTGATCAAAAACCTTCAAGTCGCCGAGGTGAAATCGGAAGGGCTTTATCGGGGTCTTCTGAGGATGAATGAGGCTGGGCAGAATCTGGTATTCAAGATGAATGCTCAAATCGATGTACTTACGGCGCAGTATGAAGCTATCAAAGAAGCGCACAGAGCTTCCAGCGGCGTGATGAGCTTATTCCGTGGCAACAGCAAGGAAGAGGAAGAGTTTCAGATGGCCATGGAATTCATCAATGATGATTATGGTCAGAAGTTCGGCGAGATTGAGAGTGCAATGGAAACAGCCGACACCATTTTGTCGTCGCTCGACCTCGAAAAGGGCATCTATCGGGAAGACGCGCTTCGCAAGATCGACGCATGGGAGAAGCAGCAATCTACCCTGCTTGGCGATGCCACAAAGCGCGCTGTTCTGGCTGAAGCCAAAGATCCGGCGGCGGTGCTTGATCTTGACGCGCCGCAGCAGAAAGGACTCACTCAGGCCGGCGGCTACGAGGAGCTTTTCCGCTAGTTCGCCCGCGCCATTACCCATCACCCCCACCCAAACAACAAAGGAAGAAATCCGAATGGCTCTTACAAGGGGTTTCAAGCGATTGTCCACAGTAGTGGTCATCGCCGGCGTTGTGGGTCTCGGCTATTACGTAGTGCAGAACTATGCTCCGCAAGGGAGCAGGGGTACGACGGTCAAGTCTTCAGCCAGCGCCGCGGTTCGTACCAAGGCGAGCGTGCCCAAGGTAAAAAACTCGGTCACGGTCGATAATCCGATCAGCGTCTGTGTGGTTACGTGGCCCGGTTATGCCGGAGGTCAATACTTCAACGGCGGCTTCGCTGCTTCGAAGGACTCGCGTTACTACAAGGACTACGGTATTCTGGTGGAGTTCAAGCTGATTGACGATTTCTTGGCTTCTCGAGAAGCGTGGAAAAACGATCAGTGCGAAGTGTTGTGGCAGACAGTGGATGCGTATGGAACCGAGGTCGAAGGTTTGACTGTGTTTGGACCTCGCGGTTTCTTCCAGTCTGACTGGTCATATGGCGGCGACGTTGCTGTGGCCACACGCGATATTACGTCTGTAAACGACTTGCGCGGGAAAGCGGTGGCGGCTGCGTTAGGTACGCCGTCCCAAACTTTCTTGCTTCGTATGCTCCAGGCCGCTGGTATGAAACAAAGCGATGTTAAGTTCGTTTCCACGAACTCGGCGCCGGAAGCTAATGCGTTGTTCAAGGCCCGACAGGTGCCTGCTGCGATCGTGTGGTCACCGGACGATGTGGATGCGCTGGCGAATGTTCCGGGCTCGCACAGGCTTGCGAGTACGCGGGAAGCGTCTCAGATCATCGCCGATTTCTTCTTTGCGAAAGCAGTGTATATCGATTCTCACTTGCCTGAACTCGCTGCAATGGTTGATGGATGGTTGCGTGGTGCGGCAGAGATCAATGCGGACCCCCAAGCCAAAGAGCAAGCTGTCCAGATTCTGGCTGCTGGGCTTAACCAGCCTGAGAGTTTCATTCGCGAGGTGATCGATAACGCGCGGCTGACCACGTATCAGGACAATGTCAACTTCTTCAATTTGGAGGGCACATATGCCGGCGTGACCGGACAGGAGCTCTACGAGACTACCGGTCGGCTGTTTGCCGAGGTAGATCTGGCTCCTCGAGTGCTACCCTCGTGGAGAAGCGTTACTGATCTTCGAGTGCTTCGAATGCTCAAGCTTAGCGGTCCTGAACATGCCGCATGGGACGTGCCACGGTTTAGCAGGCCCAGCGAAGAGGTAGTGAAAGCCGGAGCGCTTACAACCAAGCCAGTGACCATAACGTTTCCGACTGGTTCGGCAACGCTCGATGATAACATGAGGTACATCATCGATGAGGAGTTTGCCGAAACCGCGCGGACGATGTTGAATCTGCGTATCCGGATCGAAGGCAATACCGATAACATCGGTTCTGCTGCGACCAACGAGGTGCTCTCGTTGCGGCGCGCGCAGGCGGTGGCTGACTATCTGGTGAATAAGTATCGCTTCGATCCGAATCGATTCGTTGTCACCGGGAACGGTCCGCGCAAGCCGGCTGCTTCCAATGATACCGAAGCCGGGCGGCAAAAGAATCGCCGCACCGACTTTGAGCTGTTGAGACAGTAAGGTTTAGCGGATTCATAGCGAAGGGGTAGGCGGATCTCGTCTACCCTCTTTTTCTACCAGGTTCAAGCGTATAACCGTACGACCCTGAAAGGAGGCAGCGACGGTGAATACAAACCTCACACCGTTATTCGCGCTTCGAGGAACGCTTACGCCCAGGCAAAAACTTATAGCAGAAATTGCCGGAGCCTTCGCGCTTGTAGGCGCATGGTATGGAATTGTTGCATTGGATCTGGTACCTGCGAGGATTTTGCCATGGCCGCATCGAGTGATACTTGCGTTTCCGGAGTTGCACTACGACGACGCGCTTGTTCGGAATGCCATGTATTCCATCAAGATTAACCTCTTTGGTAATCTGCAGGCGATCGTTCTCGCCGTGCCGCTGGGAATGATTCTGGGATTGTTCGTAATTCCTCGTTCAATGGTGGAGCGGGCGATCAGCGCAGTACGCTATTTGCCCCTGCCGCCGGTGATTGGCATCTTCATAGCTTTGTTTGGAATTGCGACGAATCTGAAGGTGCAATTCTTGGCATTTGCCATCTTTGTGTATCTTCTGCCGGTTGTGATACAACGCGTGGATGAAGTACTCGAGGTGTATGCGCAGACCGCTAAAACCCTAGGCGCGACCAGATGGCAGACCATCAAGACGGTGTTTGTTCCGGACGTAGCATCTCGCGTGTTCGGAGACATCATTGTACTTAATGCGTTGTCCTGGACGTATATTACGTTTGCCGAGCTGATCAATGCCAATGATGGTGGCGTCGGCGCGCTGGCATATATTGCCGCGCGGCAAAGTAGGCCCGACAAGGCGTATGCAGTACTGTTTACCATCATTTTCATTGGTTTCTGCTTGGATAAGTTATTGAAAATCGCGGATAAGCAGTTATTCCCCCACAAATATGTAAAAGGAGGGTGAAACGATGGGCGTGCCAATGGTAAACACAGAATTGAGCGACGTCGTAGAGCTTCGTGGGGTCTCGCAAAGCTACAACGGCGGGCAGTCGTTTGTCATCAAAGATCTCGATTTACTCATCCAGGACAAGCCGGACCAGGGACAGTTTGTGGTAGTTCTCGGAGCCTCGGGTTGCGGCAAGTCGACGCTTTTACGGTATATCGCCGGTTTGCAAAAGCCAACGTCCGGAGAAGTGCTTATCCGGGACAAGCCGCGGCCCGAAGACTTGGCTATCAGCATGGTGTTTCAGCAATATTCTTCATTTCCGTGGTACAGCGTTTTGGATAATGTGATGCTTCCGCTTAGATATCGGGGCGTCTCCAAGCAGGAGAGCATGGAAAAGGCGATGGCCATGATTGAGGCCGTGGGCCTTGCGGGACATGAGCGCAAATACGCGCAATATCCGATTCTTTCCGGCGGACAACTGCAACGGGTGGCGATTGCGCGGAGCCTCATTGCCAATCCGGAGATTATCCTGATGGATGAACCCTTCGGGGCCTTGGATCCGCGCACGCGTTTTTCGATGCAGCTCATGCTTACGAAAATCTGGGAATCGATTAAATCCACCGTTATTTTCGTGACGCACGACGAACGGGAGGCGGTGTTCTTGGGACAGGATATCTATGTCATGAAATCGGCTCCGGCACAAATCGTACGCCACATCAGGGTCGATCTGCCTGTCGAGCGAACCAAAGAGACGAAGCGCATGCCGCGGTATGTCGAGCTAGTGAACGAAGTAGAAGACGCGATTTATAGCGTGGATGCGACGGTTGCGGCTTAAACGTAAATATATTTTCAAGGGAATTCCTTCGGGGATTCCCATTTTGATTTTTATTCGGGATAATGGTGATAGTTCTTGCGTATTCCAACAATCTCGCCTATACTGTAAGCACCTTAACAATTGTATACGGGGAGGGAGTGATGAATAGACCGGCGCTCGTGGTTCTTGTTCGACATGCGGAATCAGTGCGAAATGAAGCAAAGAAGGGCACGACGTATTTTGCCGACGATGAGGCTCGGGAGAAAATGCGGGGCATCCCTGACCACGAAATCCCGCTTACGCCACGCGGCGTTGAACAAGCCAGAAACACCGGCATTGCCCTTCGGGATCGCTTCGGCGCGTTCCATTATTGCTACCATTCCGGCTATAGGCGGACCGTTGATACGTTGCAGCACATACTCGCTGCATATCCGGAGTCGGATCGTTCGGCGATGAGGATCCGGCAGAACATGTTTATCCGGGAGCGGCATCCGGGTTACGCATATGACATGACGAACGAAGAGGCGGAAGCCACATTCCCGTGGCTTAACGAATATTGGCGGACGTTCGGCGGGTTTTTCGCAACTCCGGTTGGCGGAGAAAGCCTTGCGGATTTGACGGGCGACGTATATCTGTTTTTAAATATGCTTTTCCGCGACAGAGTCGGGAATAAAGTTCTTATTGTAACTCACGGCGGGACCATAAGGTGTTTCCGTTTTCTCCTTGAGCACTGGGCATACGAGCAAGCGCTTAAGTGGCCCCCCGGGCAATCGCCCAAAAACTGCGGCGTAACCGTGTATCAATACGATTCCCGCGCAGAGCGTTTGACGCTTCAGGAATACAACGCGATTTATTATTGATCGTGGTGTCCGCAGAATGTTCTGCGGATTTTGTTTTCAGGATTCTAAAGAGTTTTATCCGCCTTCGCCCCGTACCTAAGCTTGCGCATGGTTCGGGGCTTCGCAGAAGACCGTGGGCGTAAGCCCGTGACTGAACGCGAGCTAGAGCATGTTCGGAACCCCTTTTTCGTAGCGAAATCTCTTCTCCGTTCGAGCGAGGCAAGGAGCGACGACGAGGCTGTATATGGAATATACGCCGAGGAGGAGCGACGAAGCCGTAGCCGAACGGAAGAGATTGCAGCAGAAAAGGGGGTTTCCGGACATGCTCTAGTCTTCTGCCCTTCGATATACACTCAAGGCGGTGAGCCGTTCGGCCCCGAGCTTATGGCCGAGGGGCTTGTCGAATCCGCTTTGGCGGATTTCGCTCCGCGGGTTTACGCCCGCGGAGCTTCATCTTCCGGGGTGCTCTGCTGGTCAGGCGCTTGCTCTGCCGATGGCCTTTTCCAGCTCGCATAGGAACATTCTGGCCAACGGGAGCAGCCGTAGAAAAGTTTTCTCTTCCGCGTCCTTCGCTCGACCATTTCTCCTTCTGCGCATTGGAGGCATTTCATTCCGATTTTTTTCGGTTCGGCCTTAATTGTTTTGGTGCTTTTGCAATCGGGAAAGCCGGAGCATGCGAGGAACTTCCCGAATCGGCCGCGCTTAATCGTCATCGGTTTTCCGCACTTGTCGCAGACCTCGTCGGTTGTTTCTTCGGGAAACTCATGTTTTTCCACCTCGTCGTACTTTCTGTTAAGGTTTTCTTTGAACGGGCCGTAGAAATCTTTGATGACGGGTTGCCAGCGTATCTTGCCTTCCGCAATTTCGTCAAGCTCTTCTTCCATTTTGGCGGTAAAATTGATATCGACGACAACGGGAAAATGTGAGACGAGCATGTCATTGACAATGATGCCGATTTCGGTTGGCCGGAATTTCCGACCCTCGTCTTTTTCAACGTAGTTGCGATTCTGGATGACGGATAGCGTTGGCGCGTAGGTTGAAGGCCTGCCGATCCCGTTTTCCTCAAGCGTTTTAATCAACGCGGCTTCGGAGTAACGCGGCGGCGGTTGGGTAAAGTGTTGCAAGGGCTCGATCCGTGTCGGGACAAGCAGTTCTTTTTCTTCAAGTTGCGGCAAATCGTTTTCTACAGTCTCCGTCGGCCACGCCTTCATAAAACCATCGAAGCTTATGGTGGAGCCGTTTGCGGACAAGATATAGAGTAAATCGTCTGCGCCGTTTGCGGAAAATTCGGCAGCGACGGCGCGAAACTCCGCATTCGGCATCTGCGAAGCAATAAACCGCTGCCAGATAAGTGTGTAGAGCTTGAGCTGTTGCGCATCAAGCGTTGTTTTTAGTTCGTCCGGGGTTTTATTCGGATCGGTGGGCCGTATTGCCTCATGAGCTTCTTGCGCCAGCTTGGATTTGGTCGTATATATTCTCGGGGCCGACCCTGCGTAGCGGCTGCCGAAAAGGGCTTCGATGGTTTTCTCAGCGGCGGCCGTTGATTCTTTGCTTACATGCACCGAATCGGTACGCATATAAGTGATATAACCTTCTTCGTAGAGCATTTGGGCAAGCCGCATGGTTTGTTTGGCTGAAAAGCGGAACCTTCGGGACCCTTCTTGTTGAAGCGTGCTCGTGATAAAAGGAGGGAGCGGTTTCCGGGAAACGGATTTTTCTTCCACTTTTGTAACGGTAAGCGGCCGGCCTTGGACGCTAGAAACGATTGAGTTCGCGCGCGTTTCGTTGTCGATTGCGAATTTGTCCAATCTTTCTTCGCCAATCTGTTTTAGCGTTGCGCGAAACTCTGTTCCGTTTTTAGCCAGCAGCGCTTCGATCGTCCAGTATTCTTTTGCTTTGAATTTCTCGATTTCCCGCTCTCGTTCAACAATAAGGCGAAGCGCTACTGACTGTACCCTTCCGGCAGACAGTCCCCGAAACACCTTTTTCCATAAGAAAGGAGAAAGTTCATATCCCACCAGGCGATCTAATATCCGCCGCGCCTGCTGGGCATTGACCAGATTCGCGTCGATACTGCGTGGATGTTCAAGCGCCTCCGCGATCGCCCTTTTTGTAATTTCGTGAAACACAATCCTCTCAATATTTTTGGTTTTTGATTTTCCCTCGACCTGAGCTCGGGACGAAGGTTTGTTTTTGGTTTCATTCAAGCCAAGGGCTTGCACGAGATGCCACGCAATGGCTTCTCCTTCCCTGTCTTCGTCCGTCGCCAGAATCACGGTATCTGCCGCTACTGATTCGCGCTTTAATTCATTCACCCGCTTGCGTGCTTTTGTTGGAATGACGTACGCCGGCTCAAAATTTTTCTCAACATCAATACCGAGCTTGCTTCGCGGCAAGTCCCGAATATGTCCCATGGACGATTCAACCGTAAAATCTTTTCCGAGAAACTGGCTTATGGTTTTTGCCTTTGTAGGCGATTCGACGATGACAAGCTTCATAAAAAATCAACGGTGTCCGATTTCGCATCGGTCTATGCAATATAGAATCTTCCGCCAACATCCTTTATTATACCCCGAATCATCAAAAGCGTAAGTTCGCGATTGACGGTTTTTGCATCCAAATTTGCCGCGGCGACGATCGCATCGACGGCTAATGATTCGTGCGCGGCAGCGAGCGTTTTGAAAATTCTTTCTTGTGCATCCGATTCGAATGTAATGTTTAGATTTGTGCGTACTGTTTTTTCCCAGCCGTATTCTTCTAAAATGTCTTCCGCGGCCGTCACCACGGCAGCTCCCTCTTTGATGAGCCGGTGAGAGCCGGAAAAATTTTTCGAAGAGATTGGACCGGGAACCGCGAATACATCCCGATTCTGTTCCAACGCGTAGCGCGCGGTGATTAGGCTGCCCGATTTTTCCGGCGCTTCGATCACGAGTACGCCGCGCGAGAGCCCGCTGATAATGCGGTTTCGCTCCGGAAAGTGATGTCGTAGCGGAGCTGCGTCCAGAGGATACTCGCTTACAATTGCGCCCCCTGCTGCTACGATACGCGCCGCCAGCGTCTTGTTTTTTGTCGGATAGATATTGTTGAATCCGGAGCCAATGACGGCGACGGTTTTTCCGCCGGCCTCAATACAGCTTTGATGCGCGGTTTCGTCTATGCCGAGCGCAAGGCCGCTCGTGATTACCACGCCGTTTCTTCCGAGCTCGGAAACGATATGATTGCACGCCCTTTTCCCGTATTCTGAAGCCATGCGGGTTCCGACGACCGCGATTGCGTTTCCTTCAGGAATGCGGCCGAGTACATATAGCGCCGGCGGCCTCTCTGCTGGCGAAGACGCCTCCTTGAGGAGAGGCGGATAGTCTTTGTCTTCGGGAAAAATAAGCTGTGCGCCGCATGCGGCAATTTTTTCCCACTCTTTTTGCGGGTCGATTGCTTTACGGCGCTTACAGAATTGTTCGATCGTTTCCGGTTCGGCAAGGCGCGTGAAGCTTTCTTTGTGCTGATGTTCCCATGCGTTGCGGTAGTTCCGGAATTTCCGGATCATTTTTTGCAGGAATGCATAGTTTGATTCGGCGGCGATCGCAACGGCATTGTAGAATATGCGTTCGTCGGACATATACCCACCATTTATGCACAGCCATGGAAATTTTGCAAGACACCGCTTTAGCTATAAATACTGCAACTTAGGTGTCGGGGTATTAGGTTTTGGCCTGAAGAAAAATCTTAATGCCTAATTCCTAAAAACCCAAAACCCAACTTCTTGCATTTTTGTACCAACAAAAAAGCAGCAACCAAGGTTGCCGCATAAGGTTAACGCCCTTTCTTTATTCTGTCTTTGATAGCTTGCCAAATGATTTTTGCGTCATTGGGATAACACAAGGGATAAAGAGCAAGTAGCCCTACAAACAAACAAAGAAACAGAAAGACAAGAGCCATATTTGATTCCTCCTGAGTTGAGGGAACCTACTAAAGATATTATATCGTATTTTTTGTGTGTCAATAGTCCAGTCTATTCCATCTTAAACTGTTCAAAATTAAACCTTGGCTACGGCAACACTTTATTTTTATCTACTGGGATACCCATCAGCAGTATCTGATACTGGCGCGCGCCCCTTTGCGAGGGGGCGCGGCGTGACTCTTGCGGGTTTTCCAGTTTCTTACTCAACGGTAATAAGGCCCGCGAATGTCGGATAGAGGTGGTCATGAAATCTCCAAACTCCTTCTTTGTCGAATACGAACGTCCATGACTCGCCCGGAGGGATCGGTTTACGCGGATCAAATTCAGAATAGATTTCGTGCGTTGGATGGATATTGGAGGCAGGCCAGTATTCCGTAATTCCCCTGTTTTCGAAAGTGACGGCGGTTCCCTTGCGAATGGTTATGGTTTTTGGCTTATAGCCGTTGTCGGTGATAATGATAGATACTGAAGCTGTTGGTGGCGGCGGTTGCACTGGAGGAAATAATGACTGCGCTGGAGGGGGCGAAGAGGGCGTCGCATCGGGGGTCGGAGAAGGGCCGCTCTTCTTGTTGTTCGATATGAAAAATACTCCTGTGAGAACGAGGACGAGAGTGACGAGGAAAAGAATAATGTTTTTGCGCATATGTGTGTTCTTCTATAGCCTCTTTGTTCAATTCTAGAATGTTTTTTATTTGACTTCAAGCGCAAGGAGATCGCCGTCCGGCAGGATATGATGCAGTTTTCCTTGGGGATGTGCGTGCGTAATTATATCCGCGAAATTTCCAAAAACCGCTTTTGACATGAAGATGGTATATGGAGGATCCAGGGGCCGTGAAAATATTTCTTCGGGAGGCGTGACGGTCGTTTTCTGCGAAGGGCCCGCAAAGAAGCCCATCCATGCGTCCCATTGCCACGGCTCTCCCCAGCTATAATATGGATAGTGTTTGCTTGCCGCCAGGTAGAACGCATACTGTTCATTGTGCGCCCGCGCCTCAACGTATCGGCCGGTGCCGCCGACGTCGTCGCCCTCGATAAAACCCTTCTGTGCAAAATCCCAAAAGATGGCTACGTTCCACACTACGATCGTACAGGTAGCAACGGCCATGAACGCGGAAGAAATAAAGCGGCCTCTTTTTTCGCGCATCCTTTCCGGAAGCACGAGCGAGATTCTTTCTGCAATTATTCCAATTGCCCGCACCGCGACATAGGCGGCAAACGGCAGCAAGATGAGCAGGCGCGTATAATTGGGCGTTTTGGTCGTGAGAAAAGAAAACACGAACCATAAAAAAAGAAGGCCGGTTAGGGCAAAAATGTCCTGCGCGGTGCGCGTACGTGAAGATGAAACTTTCAAAACGATCACCCCCAATCCGAGCCAGACAAGAATGCCGCTTACAGGATCAAAAAACCCGTGGCCGTAGTTCGGATAGATGTAGCCGTAATCGTGCAATTTATTGGTAAACAACGAAAGGCCGTTTTTAATATTTTGTAAGATTGCCTCTCCTTCGGTAGCGCTTGAAAGCCATTGCTGTTGGAGCGCGCGACCCTCCGGCAGAACAAGAAATTGCTGGCGCGCATACTGAAGCATCATCTGTGGATTTTTGGCGCTCGCGAGCATGATCGGTCCGCCTACTGCCGCGGCGCCGATGATGCTTATGAAGACCATGCCCAGTATTTTTTTGAGGGAGAATTGGTTGCGTAGCGTTCCTGCAAGGGTCGCAAGAAATACTATCCAAATAATGAGTGTGGCCCGCGCAGGATAATACATATAGAAGGAAAGTCCGCTGACAGCTCCGCCGACGAATAGCAAGAAAGGAGATTGCCGTTTGAGCCCGGCAAACAGAAGCGCGAGAGCCACTACTTCTACGAGGAGGCCGCCATTGTCACGCATTGCCATTCTACTGATTGCGATAAGCGCGTGATTTCCCCCTACGAGCGCAGCAGCGGCAAGCGCAGCCGCTCGCGGAAGAAGCTGGCGTAGGAAAACGTAGCTGCACGCGATAATTGCAAGACCGGAAAGAGCGTGGATCATGCGTACGTGCGCAAGGGTTACGCCGCCGAGCATTTTCGCGAGCCGGCCGAAAAGAAAAAACGGAAGCGCGGGAAAACCGAAATAATCGCTCAGGCCCAGCGGATCAACCGTGTCCGTAGACAACCGATCCATGAACAGCATGATGGTTACTTCATCGGTGTTAACCTGAAACGGAACCGTATATGCAGAAGCAAGGTAAATTGGCGCGAAAAATCCGATAAGCAACACCAACGGGATTGCATCGATTGCTGAAAAAGAAGTTCGTTTTGCTTGCGGTAGAGGCACAACGCGGCCTCTACCCATGTTCCAGAAAGAAGCCCCAAGTAATATAAGTCCGCCGATCCACAACAGCAAAAAAAACGGCCCAAAGCCGTTCAAATAGTACTGCGTAAATGATAGAAGAACTATGGCGGTTCCCGTAAAAGACGAAACGGTGGAAGGCCGTAAACGAGAGGAAAAGTTAATGAGCGAAAGAAAGACATTCATTGTGGTACTGCTCTTCGGCCCTGGCGCAAAAATGTTTCACCTCTTCCACAGATACCAACACTTGCGGGGCGCGGGCGAAGATCGTGCGATAGCAAGCGTCCTTTTCTTCCTTCTCGGTAAGCAATCTACAAAATGCGAGAGCATTATTCTGGCCGGTCGGATCCCAAAAACTATCCTGCACCGCGCCGATAACGCATCCGACGCGCGAAGCCCCCGCGGGCGCATACGAACAATCTGCGATTTCTCTCTCGGCATTACCGCGATGAGTGCCGCCTACGTCTCTCCCCATGCTTTCAAAACAATGCCGTTGGTACTGTTCCGGAGCCTTCAGGCATGCGGAAGCAACTTTGGAAAAATCAGATCCGTACAGCTGGGTCATGCGGGATGTTTGGAGGAAGTAGCACGAGAATTTGTATTTGTCGTCGACGATGGTGCACGGGTACAGCGGATCCTCGTTTAAGAATTGTGTTGCGTGTCCTTCTTCCTCATTGAGGCCGCCGACGATGTTTTCCATAAACACGCCGGTCCAGCAAGAATCTTGCTGGCGCTCGAGCTCGTCGCAGCTCGTGAGGGCATCAAACAATTCGTAGTTGGTCCATGCCATGAGCCCATGACCGATGCCGTGAATGCATTGATGTGAGAAGAATGCGTTGAGCTCCGAACCGCACAGCGTTTGCAGGTTTGCAACGAGATTCGCGGTTCCATGTTCTTTAAAATATGCTTCGGTGGCTCCGTGATAACAGCCGGAGTGGCACTCGCTGGAGCACAGGCGGAACGATTTGTCTCCGTAAATTTCATAGCTTATCCGGCCTGCCTTGTGCGCGGCAGTATGACAGCTGCCGTAAAGCAACGAGAGTTCGTGGAGGCGCAAGAGTGTTTGTTTGGAACCGTATGTTTTTACATACGCACGGAGCGCTTCCTCGTCGTTAAAGATTTCTGTTGCATCTTTGGCAATTGACGCAGAGGAGGAACCGCTTTCCTCGCCTGCGGGAGTTTGCGTTCCCCCCCCCGGACGAACAATAAGAACCGCGCCTATAATAATAAGAAGAACGCCGGCAGCGATTAGATAATGTGTTGTTTTGAGTGATGTCATGGTTTTATTCTCTTTCGTCGAATACCCCGCGGCCCATTCGGGTCTGAGCCCCCTCAGGGTCGAAGACTTGCCGCGGGGATGAAGGCGAAAAGAGAACCTCTTCGAGCCTGAGCCTCAGAGTCGAAGGTCTGAGCGAGCGAAGCGAGTCGAAGGGTTGCTTCGGAAGAATTCCGCTTGATACCCAGACCGTCCGACAACGCAAAAAACCGGATTTCCAAGCAAGGATTTAAGCCAAAATCTTTGTCCAAAAACTGTCAAAATGGTAGTTTTCGGACGGTCTGGGAGCTTCATTTATTTCTCCGCGCCCTGCCTGCCGGCAGGGAATACCCCCCGGTTTACCGCGGGGATGAGCGCGGCTTAGAGACAAATAAAAATAACGTAGCCGCAAAACGCGTGCGTTTCTACGTCATATGCGCGCGGACCTCATGCCCGGGGGAACCTTATTTCTTCCAGAGTATTCTAAACATTTTGGTACCGCATTTCTCGCAAGCGCCGGTCATTGCCCTCCCTTCGGCGCCCCCCTTCCTTTTCATTACTACCTCTTGGGGGTCTCTCGCATATTCCGTTTCGCCTTGCATTTTACGCAGTACGCCTCGACCTGTTCCATGGGGTAATCATACCATAGGTGTGAAATACAAGGAAATGCGTCGTAGGTTCACAGGCAGTTTGGGCGTATGAAAGAAAAACCCCGCCAGAGAAGCACGGAGCTTTTCTGTGCGGGGTTCAGGCGTTGTTAGCTTTCGCCACCTCGCTTTGCAGCTCCTCTCGAGCGACCTCTCGAATCTGGGTAAGCCAGTCCGAAAAGGATCTGCGAGAAGGAACCTTATGCAGGATGACTTCAAAACCAAGGTAGGGATTGGCCTGATGGGGAAGAGGGAGGACCCCCGTTATCTCTATCACGTATCCCACCCGAATCGAATCATCCAGTTTCTGAATCGCCTCGTACACAGTTTCGTCCTTGACATCCTGGCGGAGCCACGTGCCGGGGCGCCAAAGACTGAACTTCGGCCTTATGGAATCGTACTGTTTTACCTCGTAAAGTTCCTCACCATCGGCGCCGATAAGCACGAAGCGGGTGCTATCAAGGCCACGGAACCGATTCCTCCAAGCCCAAGCTTCCGTCCAACAATAACGATCCATGAGATCGAAGTCGATCCTCTGAACCGTCGGGCGCTTGGCAAACCTGTGGATTTTGACGTAGCGCCCAACAACCCGCTCCGTTTTTTATACGATGTGAGAAGACGCCTAAAGGATTTTTAGCTTGAAGGGCCTGCGGTGCCCTTCAGTATTGTGACTGTGACGCGGCGAGTCCGTGATTTGTTGTTAGGGTCGATTAATATAATTTGCTGCCAAGTCCCGAGTACAAGCTTACCTTTTTCTATCGGAATACATAGGCTCGGCCCTATCAGAGATGCGCGTATATGCGCGTATCCGTTGCCATCGCCCCAGCGATTGTCATGCGCGTACTTTTTATTCGCCGGCGCGATGACTTCGAGTGCGTCTTTTAAATCTTTGATCAGCCCCGGTTCGTATTCTATCGTTGTGATAGCGCATGTGGAATGCGCGACGAATACGCAGGCGACTCCGTCTTCCACGCCGCTTTTATCGACAACAGCTTGAACGTGTTCGGTGATGTCTATGATGTCGTTGAATCCTTTGGTTTTGAGAGAAAAATTGTAGAGAATAAATATCTAATTTCTAATCAATGCCCAAAACAGCCGAATGTCTAAGAAATTTTGGTCATTGGGATTTAGTTCGCCAGCCGGCGGATTGGGATTTGATTAGTCATTAGAAATTAGTCATTTTAAAATCTTAGGTATGCGCTCCATCGTTCATACAGCTCTTTCGTTGCCGTAAGGTCTCCGGCGTTGTACCGCGCGATTTCTGCATATTTACCTTCTTTATATAGTCTGCCGACGTCGTCTCCGGTAATTCCTGTATCCTTTGGGCTCTTGATGCCAAACGCCCGGCTCCACAGATGAAGATTGCCGCGCCGGCGCAGCGCGCCGTAGAATGTCAGCTGGTCAAGAAGATCAATATGGTTTGCGCCGAATTTCTGGCTGCTCAAATACCGATTGGACATGAGATCTTTGGTCGGTCTAATCCCATGCACCGCCGAACGTATCATCAAAAACGGCACATCAAACGCCCTGCCGTTGAAGCTGATAAATTCATTGTATTCTTTGGCGCCGCCCCAGAACCGCTCAAGCATTTCTTTTTCGTTTGAAACCTTAAAGGTAAAGCCGTCTTCCTCAAAATCTTTCGCTTCTTCTCCCGGCGCGCTGAAATAGACTACGCCTTTATTTTTGTCAGCATCCAAAACGCCGATGGCAATAATTTCTCCGGTGAGCGGAGAAAAACCAAGGCCGTTTTTAAGGTCTTTCAGCATATTTTTGTATTCCGGCTCGTCGTCCGCCTCCTTTTTGATCCACTTGGTAAGGGCGTCTTGGGTGGTTGTATCAAGCGTGTCAAAATCCGCGCCGACTGTTTCAATATCGAAAATTAACTTCATGGTTAAACTCGTTAGCTCGATAGCTCTTTAGCGCCTTCGCCGCTATCGAGCTAACCCTTGCCGACGAGCCGCTAAATCATGTTTTCTTTTATCATTTTTAGGTCTTGCATTTTGATTCGATGCAAATTTTTGAATTCGTGGTCTTGGCGGATGAGCGAGGCGAGTTGTTGTCCTCCCAAAAAGTGCGGCAACAATACGTAGTCTGCTCCTTCGCGGTAGAGCTTGAGTCCCTCCCAGTCTGTTTCTGCAGTGACGATGACGCAGGCATGGGGGTTTCTCGTTTTCATATATGCGAGGAGCGCGCTGGCGTCGAACATATCCGGCACCGTGGAGATAACGAGGCGAGCTTTTTGGAGATTGGCGCGTTCTTGAATTTCGGTATCCGTAATGTCGCCATAGATGGTGGGGACGCCGCGCTTGTGCAGTTGTGAAACTACGCCGGGATTGAAATCGACCACGACCATGCGCTGTTCCAGCTCGCGCAGCGCGTTTAAAATATTCGACCCTGTTCTATGCGCGCCGACAAGCACGACGTGGTTTTTGAGTTCCGGTACTTCGCCGATGTGCTCTGCCCGGCCTCTTCCAAAATCAAGAAACTTCAATTTCTTTTCCAGCGCTTTGTAGATTTCATTCCCGTGCCACACCATATACGAGGATCCTATCATGGTGATGACGCTGATAAATGTTACGAGAGAAACGTCGTCTTGGCTGACGTGACCGAGCCGTTCTCCTAAAAGCATCAGGATCAAACTGAATTCGGAAACTTGAGCGACGGTAAGCCCGGCTAAAAACGATGTGCGTTGTCGGTATCCTAAAAACATCAGAATCACGATGACTATGAGCGGGTCGATGATGAGCACGAAAAGCGAAAGGATGAGGGCCGGAGCGAAGATTGCCGCGGGGTTTACCAGGATCATTTTGGACCCAAGGACAACGAAGAAAATAAGAATAAAGAAATCTCTTAGGGGGCGGATGCGGCTGGCGATTTGAAAATGTTCGGATGAGCTTGCGAGCGCAAGCCCTGCCAACAACCCGCCCATCTCAAGCGAATAACCAACGGTTTCCGTCGCCATAATAGTGGCAAAGCCCAAGCCCCATGCAATGCTGAATATGAACAGCATTTCCTGCGATCTGCCTATTTTATCGAGTACAAACGGGAAAAACTTTTTTCCGGCAAGAAAGACTCCGGCTACCACCAAGGCGCCTTTCAGTACGGTTAGGAGAAATGTATCGAGCGACCCCGAAAGAATATTGGTATTCGCAGATCCCGAAAGGAAAATAAGCGCGAGAATTGCGATGATGTCTTGGACAAGCAGTATGCCCACCACAATCTTTCCATACAAGCTTTCGAGATCGTTTTTTTCCGAAAGCAGTTTCACGACGACAATGGTTGAGGAAAACGTAAGCGCCAAACTTACATAGAGCGCCGAAATGGAGGAAAATTCCAGGAGGGACATGAGGCCGAAGCCGATCAAGAACGTGATAACAACTTGTCCGACGCCCGCATAGACGGCCGCTTTCCCGATATGCTTGATATCTTTCAGATTAAGCTCCAGTCCTACCATAAATAAAAGAAGCGCAATGCCGATTTCCGCGAATGCATTGAGAAATTCGATGTTGTTAAAATGCAGATAGCCAAGGGGGCCGATGATGAGGCCCGCGATAATGTAGCCGAGGAGGGTCGGTTGTTTGAGGGCGCGGGCGAGCATGCCGAATGCAGTTGCCACCACCACTACTATGGTGATATCCGTGAATGTCTCACTCATTTTTTCATTGTAGCAGATCATGGATGCGCCAATGGAGGTAATAAATTGAGCATCGAATAACTTGTGGAAAACTGTTCATTGAGTCATAGCGATAATATGGTAGGATTAATTATAAACATTATGGAGAGGAAATCCGTGCGTACCCGCTTATAATGGTATAATTGGATCCGCGCGCATTCTCTTCTAGCAGCAATGCACAATCCTCCGCTTATTCTCCTTATCGATGACGAGGCGCAGATAAGAGATCTCTATTCTACAAAGCTTCAATCGGCCGGCTTTGAGATTGTTCAGGCCGTGAACGGTATGATTGGTTTTGAATTGGCCAAACAAAAGAATCCAGACCTTATTTTGCTCGATATGCGGATGCCGGTGATGGACGGCGCGGAAACTATTATGAAATTGAAGGAGGATCCCGCAACGAAAGATCTCAAGGTTATTTTCCTTACTGCGCTTTCTGATAGGCCGGAACATATTTCAACCGACGTCAAGGCCGCTAAAGAAGTGGGCGCGCTTGATTATTTTAAAAAAGATATTGACCTGAATGAGTTGGTGGACAGGGTAAGGGGGCACCTCGGTTTGAAACAATGAGAGTACTTGTTCAAAAGGTCATTTCAATTTGTGTGGCGCTGGTTCTGCTTTTTTCCTCGGCGCCGTTTTTTGTTTGGGCTACGGCTCCGTCCGGAGAAAGCTGTCCTACCGGTCTTCTCGGTTCCGGCTGTCACGACATGGGCAATGCTTGGTTTAACGGAGACATGACCCAGTACGTTAATTACGGCGGCTCCACGGCGTACAGCTGTTCTACGAATTATCTCTCCGGTTGTTCTACGGGCGGT
>Ga0155700_111_pt1 | contig 29054 bp, 31 predicted proteins | sample RifCSPlowO2_01_FD_107357 | JGI IMG/M metagenome (GOLD analysis project Ga0155700, IMG submission 107357) | Parcubacteria group bacterium RIFCSPLOWO2_01_FULL_48_18 | reverse complement strand
ATCCACCAATCACTGGGTCACGATCCTTTCCCAGCTCACCGAAGCCTCAAATACCTCCAATGTCGCAAACGGCCTCCCTGATGAGAACACCGCCTTTGTTGCAGGACGCCAGCATGAAACATCAAGCCAATCCGCAGCCATCACCCTCGGAACCACGAACTTCACCGAACTCGAATACTCAATCACCGCAACCTCAACCGCAATTGACGGGCAGACTTACTACTTCCGCCTCACCGACAACGGCACCACCACTAATTTTACGTATACCCGCTATGCTTCGGCGACGCTCGAGTTCATCCTAGCACTTCCCGCAGACCTCACCCAAATCCACTACCGGTGGAGGAATGATGACGGGGGAGAGGGCGAGGAGGGTTGGACCACTTCCACTATTGATACTGCTGGAAACACGGGCATCTACACCTCCATCGCCGCCCCCGTCGGCACATCGACGATTTATATAAGCTATCAAGAAAGTGGCCAAGCCGACCTCCTCTTTGCCAAATCCACAAACGGCGGCACAAGCTGGACCACATCAACCATTGACGTGACAGGAGCAGCAAATGGTCAATATGGAGATTCCATCGCCGCCCCTTCCACATCAACGATCTATGTGAGTTATTATTGCCTTACAGTCTGCCCGGCAGGAGGAGGAAACACCGGCGACCTCATCTTTGCGAAATCCACAAACGGCGGCACAAGCTGGACAATAACAACCATTGATGAAGTAGGAAATACGGGTCAAGATTCTTCCATCGCCGCCCCTTCCACGTCAACGATCTATGTGAGTTATTATTGTTTTTCAAACTGTCCTTTGGGAGGAAATAATTATGACCTTATGTTCGCCAAGTCCACAAACGGCGGCACAAACTGGACAATAACAACCATTGATGAAGTAGGAAATACGGGCCGATATTCTTCCATCGCCGCCCCCGTCGGCACATCGACGATTTATATAAGCTATCAAGAAAGTGACCAAGACGACCTCCTCTTTGCCAAATCCACAAACGGCGGCACAAGCTGGACCACATCAACCATTGATACGGGAGGAATAACAGGTTTTAACACTTCCATTGACGCAGTCAATTCAAACACGATTTTTATCAGTTATGAGGCTTCCTCTACTACAAATATAAGCCTCCTCTTTGCCAAATCCACAAACGGCGGCACAAGCTGGACCACCTCCACTGTTGAGGCCGATGCTTCCCTTAACGCACATTATACCTCTCTTGACGCGGTTGATTCTGACACCGTCTATATCGTTTATGCCGATAGTAGAGGCGGCGGATGGGATTTAGAATTTGCTAAGTCTGTAGATGGCGGTACGAGTTGGACTACCTCCACCATTGATGACTCAGGCGGATCTGCCGGAACATACCCTTCCCTCCGAGCCGTCAGTTTAAGTACGATCTATATCAGTTACCGAAACGTTTCCTTAACTGACCTCCTCTTCGCCAAATCCACTTCGGGGGGTTCGCCAGGTTCTTTCGCCGCCCCCGAAGACACCTCCATCACCGGAGTCGTAAAACAAACCACACAGCGCCTCCGGCTCGAGGTTTCAAACGGAGGAGGGGCCGCAACCTCATCCGCCTTCCGGCTTGAGTATGCAACTTCAAGCGGAGCGTCAACATGGACACAGGTGGGAGCCGCAAGCGCGCACTGGGTGATGATGGATTCAACGTATCTTACGGACGGCGCTTCGACCACGAATGTAACTGCCGGAACCTCCAGCGCGCTCACCGACGAAGCAACCACCTTTACCGCAGGCCAAGTTAAGGACACCGGAGCACAGACCGCGTTTCTCTCGTTGGGCGCTGATGTCTTCACCGAACTAGAATACTCCATTTCCGCAACCTCAACCGCGATTGACGGGCAGACCTATTATTTCAGAGTGACGAACGCGGGAACTGCGATTACCACTTACACCAAATACGCCTCGGCGACGATCGAGGCCCCGGCAGCTCCCGCAGACCTCACCCAGCTCCACTACCGCTTCCGGAATGATGATGGTGACGAAGGCGTTCCTTCGGGAGGGCCCTCGACGACCTCCACAGTCACTGTCCATCCTACGTCCCAGGGCACTTATACGGGGTTCGGTATTAAGGCTGGCTGCACGGATGATACTGCTGAAAACGAATGCGTAAATGATCAGGCTGGAGAAGCTGCAACCGGAACCCCTGCGGCCAATGACGGAGATGTGACCGCTCTCACCCTTACTGCCATAGGGAGCAGCTCTTTCAATCTTTCCAACAGCCTTATTCCTTCAAACGCAACTGTGACTCAGATCGTAATCTACGCCCAAGCAGAAGAAAATTCAGGACCCGGCGGTAACCCCAATATTGTTCTTTTCTATCGATCAGGAGGGGTAGATACTCTGGGATCTGCTATTGATGTCGGCGGAACCGGATACCGTGAAGTTTCTTCAATGTTTAGCGGTTTAAACCTCACCTCTTCTGATTTCGATGCTCTTGAGATTGGCGTAAGGAATAACAATGGCAACGATTTAAATGTCACCCAAGTCTATGCAGACGTGGAGTATGAAATTCCCGGAGCAGGTACTGGCGCTACGTGGGCCGCAAATGAAGATACCTCCATTACGAACCTTGCCAAGCAAACCGCGAGACGCCTGAGGATTCTTGTCAACAATTCTGGAAATGCAGCCACCACAACCCAATACCGTCTTGAATATGCCACATCCCAAGGCGGCACGTATGCCCAAGTCGGTCCTCCCACATCAACTTCAGCACACTGGGTATGGGCAAGTTCGGGAAATATCACTGACGGAGCTTTCACCACCAATGTTGCATCAGGCCTCACTGATCCGGCCACCTCCACCTTCACCGCTGGCCAAATCAAAGATCAAGGAAACCAGACCGGAAATGTTACCTTGAATGCCGCAGTATTCACCGAACTCGAATACTCAATTACGGCAACCTCAACCGCGATTGACGGACAGACATATTATTTCAGGGTTACGAATGCCGGCACCGCAATCAATACTTATTCCATTTATGCTTCGGCTACGCTGGCAGCGGCTCCGCCTTCGGAAGGACCATCAAATCTTACTCAAATCCGCTATCGTTGGAGATTAGATGATGGTGATGAATCCGGTGCGAGTTGGGCAGCGGCGCAGAATACCCCGATATCTAATCTTACAAAACTTACGGTTCGGCGGCTGCGGTTTGAAATTTCTAATGAAGGCAGTTCGACAGCTTCGTCGAGTTTTAGAATTGAATATGCCACCAGCGCAACGACAACCGCAAGCGCTTGGACCGCGGTGAATGCAGGAACCCATTGGGAAATGACAACTTCCCAGCTTACGGACGCAAGCGATACTTCGAATGTGACTTTGGATGGCGGCTTGTCCGATGAAAACACGACGTTTGTGGCCGGAAGACAGAAGGAAAACGATAACGAAACTGCTTCGATTACGCTCTCGTCCAGTTCTTTTACCGAAGTTGAATACTCGATCCGCGCGACCGCAAATGCGATCAACAGCCAGACGTACTTTCTTAGGGTAACCAACGCCGGAACCGCGCTTACCACCTATTCCATTTACGCTTCGGCAACGCTTTCCTCGGCAACCTATCCCGCAACCGGAAGCCTTACGTCGGTAATTATTGACACAACAAAAACCCAAGGAGCGTCTCCTAATTCATTGCGTTGGGAAGGAACATATCCGGCGGCTACGACCGTGAAGTTCCAGTTTGCCTCTGCCAATGCTACGAGCGGGCCGTGGAGTTATATCGCGTGGAATCCTGGAACGCTTTCATGCGATTCAGCCTCGTACTATACGCCGTCCGGGCCGGGCTATTCCGTGGAAGTTAAAGCGTCGTGCCACCGCAATCAACGATACATCCGCTACCGGATTTATCTGGAATCAACCGATCCGTTGGTAACGCCGACAGTGGAGAGGGTTATTCTGAATTATGCGCAGTAAACATTTTTTCCATGAAGGGTTTTAGTTTAATCGAACTAATAGTATACTTCGCCATTTTCGGCATTGCTGCAACGTTGGCGCTTTCGGTATTCAATTTCGCTCTTGAGGGAAAAATAGCCGTGCGGCAGATGACCGAGGTGCATCTTAATGCCCAGCGTACGCTCGAACAAATCGTAGAACGGGTGCGTTTTTCCCAGACGATCACCGATGCGTCTTCGACCCTCCAATTGGCCATGGCAAGTTCTTCAATAAACCCGACGATTTTCGGCCTTTCTTCGGGCGCGATTACCATTAAAGAAGGGACGGGCGCCGCAGTGTCGATAACCCCTTCGACGATCTACGTGAGCTCGCTTGCCTTTACCAAAATCACCAATACCGCGCCTTCCACCTCAACGGTTAAAATCCAGCTCACCGTGGGGTATAATGATAAAGGGACCGTAAAAGAGGGAACGGAGTATAGCTTGCAGACGGTCGCAATGCCCCTGCGGTGATTAGCTCGATAGCGGCTTCGCCGTTTAGCGCCTTCGGCGTTTAGCTCGACCGCTCGATAGTTAATTTTATGAGAAATTTTAAGGATTTATTCGTTTGGCAAAAATCTATTGAATTGGTGGTTTTGACCTACAAGATTACTAAAGAGTTTCCTCAAGAAGAAAAATATGGCTTAGCAGTTCAAATGCGTAGAGCCGCAATATCGATTCCGTCGAATATCGCCGAAGGACATATGCGCCGGACCATTAAGGATTTCAAACAGTTTTTGACCATTGCCCGCGGGTCGTGCGCCGAGCTAGAAACCCAAACAATTATTGCCAGCAACCTTACATATATTACCCATGAGGTATATCAATTATCGGTGTCGAAAATTGAAGAAGTTTCAAAAATGCTCGCTTCGTTATCAGCGAAGCTTTAACGCTAACGAGCTAACGAGCTGCCGAGCTAACGAGCTAGGTATTGCCGCACTCCCCATGGTAGTCATCGTTTCCCTTATCGTGCTGGTTGTGGGTCTAAGCATGGTGGGCAGCGGGTATATTGAAATCTCCATGGGAACACGGGAAGAACATGCCGGCGAAGCGCTTGTGGTCGCAGAAGCGGGGATCCATGACGGCATTAAAAGACTGCTGCGCAATAAAGATTGCAATGTCGGCGGCTCGCCGCCGTGCGTGAGTTATTCGATCGGCGTAGGGAATGGAACCTCTACCGTAACGATTATGAACAGTTCAACCGCCAAGGTGATCATTGCCTATGGCCTGGTAAAAAGCAGCGCGCGTAAGATTCGCGCAGAAGTGAATTTTGACGCGAATAATGAAGCGGCGGTTACGAGTTGGCAGGAGATTACGGACTAAATACTTCGCGACTTCTAATGCTTCATTAACTTAATTCTGCCTGCTCTATGACAAAAAATACTATATTTATGGAACGTTTCGTGACAACGGTGGCATCAAAATTAAGTTAATCCAGCACTAGTCCTCCTTTAATTTAATTTTGACGGCTTCATCTACCTCAAAGATGGTTTCAGTATGTAGGGATTTGATTTAATTGCCCAGCAGAATTAAATTAATGGAGGACCAGCTTCATAGTCTAAGATTTACCCAGTTGAATACAAAAATTCGATTACAACAGATAGTGAAGAAATTGGCAGGAGTTGGCCGGTCATGGCGCGCGCGCATACGTGAACGAGCGCAGCATTTTGATTTGAAGAATTTCTTTTTGCACAGGAAAAGAATTGCCGGTCTCGTTATTTTTGAAGACGCGGCGTATGTTGCGCTTTACGACGAAGAACAGATAAGCGGTATAGCGGGAAAAAGGTTGCTGTTCCTCGATCGTTATACCCTGCCGATTCGTGTTTTCGAAGGCGGTTCGTTTAAAAATCTTTCAGCGCTTGAGCCGGTTTTAAAGCAGATACGGCAGTGTTTGAAAAATCTGAGAGTTGATTCGTTGGTGATTTCATTGCCGCCCGCAGTCAGTCAGTTTTTCGTGTTTGAGTTTCCGGCAAGCGTGAGCGTCGAGGAAATTCGCCAGGCAATTGCGTTTAATGCCGATTCTTTTCTTCCTCTTCCCGCTGGAGCAATTTATTACGACTGGGAGGAAATTCCGAATCATGCCGCAGCAAAACGTGAAATTCTTTTGGGGCTTGTTAAAAGAGGTGTTATTGACCCGTTGCTTGAGGCGTTTAAGGGCGCCTCACTTGCCGCAATCGCCGTTGAAACGCACGATTTTAGTTTGACGAGAAGCGTCCGGATGTCCGATGACGGCGGCGCAATTGCGGTATTCGATAGTGCGGATGATACGTGTTTTGTAGTCTACGAAAAGCAAAATCCCATTTTTAAATTCAGCAGGTCGAAGAAATTGCTTGCGGCGGAGGGATTGGCGCCGAAGGATTTGTTGTTGCAGTTTATAGCATTTGTGAACGCCCGTAAGAAAAACCCAAAATTTATCAATACTATTTTTGTCGTTGGAGGCGGCGCGGAAAATGAAAGGTTGAAGAACGAATTGAAGATGCTTGGCGGGTTCCGCGTGGAGGCGCCGCAACCGATCGACGGCACATTGGGTGAAGCCGGCAGTGAGGGACTTGGAGACGTAGGGAGTATTATTGCCGTAGGATGCGCATTGCGCGGTCTTATTGAAAGGAAGCATGATGCGCGTATCAGCTTGATGCCTCTCGGCACGGAAGAATTATATGAACGGCATCGGTTGATTTCCTATCTTAAGTTTGTGCAGAGGCTGACCGTCGGATTTGGATCATTTTTTGTCATTGTGTTTGTCGCCGCCTTTTTCATTTTGTCTGCCTTTGAAATTCGGCAGGAAGACGCAGGGCAGCGTTCTTTGACATTGCCCCCCGATGCTCTGTTGTATCAAAATGCTGCGCGCCAGTTCAACGAAGACGCGTCGGCAGCAGAACGTATTATGGCGCGTTCGCGGCGTTGGTGGAATGTATACGGAGCAATTGAAACGCTTGTTCCTTCGGGTGTCGTGATCCAAAGCGTTGAGGTATTTGAGGGCAATATAACTATCGGAGGCGTTGCGAGGAAGCGCGATGACCTTTTCGCGCTGCGCGATAGGTTCCGCGCCTCGACCGTATTTTCATCTCCGGATTTTCCGTTCACATTTTTTATCACGGCAGATAATATCCCGTTTCGCCTCTCTTTTACGATAAAAGATGATGCGTTTTTTTTCGTTGATTAATCTATGGGTGCCGTAACATATCGAAAACATATCATTGTATCGTCAGCGCTCATAACTTGCGCCATGGCGGTTACGGTCGTAGTATATGCGATCGGCGTTCCGAAAATAAAAGGATTGCGGCAGAACATTTCCGAAAACAGGGCTGACGTAAAAGCCTTTGCCGCGGCGACTGATTTCGATGAGTTTGTCAGGTTTAAGGCAGAATACGAGAAGCATCTGCCGCTTATGCGTGCGCTCGAAGGCGCGTTCATAAAAGAAGACGAAGCGTTTAAGATCATTTCATGGGTAACCGATGCAATCGCCGCTACGCTCAATCAGGGTTCTTTCGGCTTTGAAAGGAATTTTGCGTCCCCGAGTGATATCGGAGGAGGGCTGAAGACTATTCCTTTTTCTGCGACGCTTGACGGCAATCGCGAGACGCTTACGCAATTTCTCATGGAACTTCACCGCCTGCCTTTTTTTCTCTCGGTGCATTCGGTGGCGCTGAACAGTTCGGATATTTTTAGAGAGGGAAGCCAGATGCGCATACGAGGAGAGGTGTACGTGCGGTAGTTTTTAAAAGCGATACGTGAATAATACGGGCATTGCGGCACTCATTACCGTCATTACCGTCACGCTGTTTCTTATCAGCGTGGGATTTTTGATTGCGAACCGAGGCGGATCTTCGATTTTTTCAGGCCAATATGAATCGCAGGCAACACATGCGCAGTTTTTGGCGGATACCGGCATTCACGATGCGCTTATAAAATTAGCCCGGGATAAAGATTATACGGGAAGTTACGCGTTGTCCGATGCCAATTGGACGGTTGACATTTCAGTGGCCTCAAGCGGAGATAAGATTATTACCGCCACCTCATCGGTTACAACCGCAAACATTACCATCAATCGAACAATGCAAGCCACGGTCATCGTGGACACTGACGGAAAAATTATCAACGTGACAAAAATAAATTTGTAAACGAAAGGGGTCTCCCCGTTAAACCTTCTATGCTACTTTTCGCTGTTTCGTCCGGAGTCAATCAAAGCGGCCATTTAAAGCTGCGCACTTTTCCTGACGCCTCGATTTTTAGTTCTAGGGCCTTCGGAAATGGCGAAATGGGCTTGAATTTGAGTATTCCTTCCCGATGATGTCCGCCGGGCGGATCGCCTTCCCATGCGGTCGGTTCATATTTCTTCCCGTTTTCGTCTTCCAAGATAGAAACTTGCGTTAAATCTTCAAGCAACTCTACCGAATGAGTATCCAGGGATATTTTAAAATCCCATGAAGCTGCATCTGCCGATATATTCTTAGGTGTTACGGCGACGGTCACGCCGCCATCATCATTTGTTTTAGGCCCCAGAATCGTTTGGGTTCCTAACCGAGATTTATTACCGACATCAGTAGTTGCCCGTTCTCTTGTGTAGAAAACCGAGTAGAGCAAAACAGCTCCGGCCGCCAATCCCACGGCAACAATTATCAGTATCGTATTTTTCACGGTTTTGAAAATTTAATTATTCTATTTGCGATGTATCCGATGCCGATTGCGTTAGCAATAATGCCGAACCAGAAGAGTTCAGTTTGATATTGGCCGATAAGCGTAATTACGCCGGCGATGCCCACGATCGGGAGCATGTTCGTAAGATAATGCGCGCAACATGAGATCATGGCGACGGTGGAGGTCGTCCCGGAAACAGCAACCACGCTTTTTGATGCACCCTTACGGACTGCGCTCTTCAGGTATGAATAAAGTCCTATCTGAATTCCAAAGCCAATCGCCAATCCGGCGACGAAATACCAGGATTGAGAAAACTGGCTTATCGCAAATGACCAGCCGCTTACCAAGGTTACAATGCCGAAATATACGCCGAGCAATGCCGCCGTTCCCGCCAATCCTTTGATTGTTGATCTGAAAATCATATCATGTCTCGACGAAGGCCTGGGGGTTTCTCAAGCGTTCGTCCCGGGAGAAGTCTCGAAATGGCCTGAGCTTGTCGCCCTTCAAGTTTTTCAGGGCGGCCTCATCGAGTCTGAATGACCTGAGCGGAGCCGAATGGGTCGAATGGATTATACTCCGCATCCGCCGGAAGATTTGCGCTCCGGAGGATTAACTTGGCTCAAGATTTGGCGATAGCCGGCCGCGCTTGAGAAGTCGTATCCCAGAAGTTCTTTGGGATTTGCTTCGGTCCAATCAGTTCCCTTTGATTCAAGATATTGCGCGATGGCAATATAGGTATCCGGAAACCAAAATGAATTGACTTGCAGGGCTACTTTGTACATTTCTTTTTCTGAAATGCCCTGCGACGCCATCAATTCGAGAAGTCCCAGCATTGCCATTCCGTGATTACAGTCGGGGAAATGCGTGGAGTTATTGCAACAGGGACGATAGATGTTTTTAGCCGCGCGCTCAACGAGTTCTTGCTGTTCTCGATTCAAGACCACAAAAGGATGCTGGCTGTAATGCGTCATGACATCTCCTTTTGTAAGCGTCCATCCGCCGGTTGAAGCGAAATTACCTGCGCCGCCGTACTGGGGGTCGTTCATCGGTCCCGTCTCTAAAACGTCATTTTTTGTGCCGAGCCCCAACGCCCATAGAAGATTCAGAATTATTCCGGAGTTTTCTGAAGTAATTTTGAGATTACCGTTTGATTCGCCGTAAAGCAATTTCCTCGTTTCGCCGTCAAGTCCGCCGCGACTCGCGTAAAGTTCTTCAAATTTTTCTTCATCAATCATGCCCGCGCTTATCATTTTCGCGCCAAGGTTGCCCCAACGAACCGGCAAGACGATCCCTTCGGAAGGCAGCAATTTTTCTTCAAGCTCGTTGGTTGTGGTTTGACTCTCGGTTTGTGATTGAACCTGCGTCGAATTTTGAGGGTATTTCAGGCTCGTCGTATAGACCCACGCTCCGGCAAGAATAATCGCAGAGATGAAAATGCTGGCCGAGAGAACATAGTCTTTTTTATCTGCCGCGTGGCTGATTTGTTCTGCTTCGGGGATTGTTTCGGAATCGGTCTGTTCTGATTCCGGGCTTTGGGGTTTTTCGTTCGTTTCGTTAGATATTTTTTGCGATTCTTGTTGCATAGTATTTCATTTTAACCAGGTAGATATGCCATTCCACTCTTTTTTGGCATATCTAACGGGGTCCATGACATTGGTTAATCATTAAATGCGGGCAGAGAGCATCCGCTTTCCTCTGAAAGCTTTTGAAGCTCTTGTTCGCCTTCAAGCTTCTTGCCGTTGGGGAATATCCAAGTAGGGAAACCGGAAATGCCTGCCGTAAGACACCGCTTTGGGTCATCGGGACACTCGACGTAGGGGACAAAGCCGAACGAGCTTCCAAAGGCTTTCTTTTGGTTCTGGCAGTGCGGACACCAGTCCGCGCCATACATTGTGATTCCCCTGTCGGCGAGGCATTTGGCAAATGCATCTAGGTCGCCCGCCCCTTGATTTCCGTCTTCCAAGAAAATGAAACCGCTAATTGCCATAGCTGCGACAATAACATAAAGATAAGAGCCCTTCTTCATAGAAGTTAGCAACAGTCTTTCATTTTCTTTTCCAGTTCTTCGACTTTTTGATTTTGTTCAGAATGAGCTGTTTTGCTGCCCTTTGGGCGGCGGAGCCCTTTGGTAAATCTTAGTGCCAGAATAATAAGGAGTGCTGCCGATACGACAAAGACGGCCCACCAAGATGAAACGGCGCCGTAAACCGTGACAAATCCGGCTGGAATAAAGAGCGTTTTCCAGAGAATGGGTGAACGACCGGGCGGCAGGCGCTTTTCAATCTGATACGCGATGCCGACAACCGATCCGCCCATGAGCATTGCGGGAACTATCATGTCGATCTCATAGCCGAGGAATTTCACAGCCAGCATCCAGAGCCAAGTGCCGGAAACCCCTGCGCAAATTGGGCAAATCTTGAACGGCAAAACTCTATTAAACAGCCAAACCAAGCCGGTGATTGCCAGTATTGATGTTGTAGCAACTGTGATGAACATTGGCTATAGGAAGAAAATAATAATTCCCAATACGACCATGGCAATGCCGCCGCCGAACCGCATCAATTTCCTTTCTTTTTGTTGCCACGCTTGGACTTTTTCCAAGAGGCCCTTGTCGCTTGAAATGGTGAGGATAATTACGAGCGGAAGAATGAAAATCAGATTGTAGAGCAATAGATAACCGACTCCGGTAAGATAGGTGCCCTGATCATGCAGGAGTCCTAAAACCATGAGGTAAGGGCCGCCCGTGCATGGAAACTCGCATAGTCCCACCAGCCCGCCCAAAAGAAAGGCAGTTGGCATTGATCCTCTTTCCATAAGCTTTGCCATTTTATGATGCGCGGCATTCGGAATTTTGAGTTTTATCGGGAACGCCGGAAAAAATTCGTTAATTAGGTTAATGGCGCCGAGTACGATAAGAAGCGCCGCGCCCACCCTTGCCATGAAATGCGGAGTATTGAAGAGGTGAAGCGTCTGAAGCAATCCTAGCCCAATAAGGAAATAGATAAGAAAAATGCCGGCGATGTAGGAACTGCCGATTTTTAAGATGCTTGAGCGGAGCTCTCCGATGCTAAAGAGAAAAGCAATTGTCAGGATAAGAACCGAGAAGGCGCAAGGATTGATGCTGTCAATGAGAGCCGAAACGCCGACAAGCGGCAAGAGCCATTTTCCGTCGTTTGATAAATTCCAGAGCGCTGCTGTCCCGACATTTCCGAACTTAAAGAAGAATACAAGGCCAAGAAGAGCGGCCCCGGCGGTTAAAAGAATTGTAAGTTTCTTGGTCATAGATGGTTTTACGGAGTGACATTGGCAGTAAAGCTTAATTGAAGCGGCTCGCCGGCGTTATTTTCTATGATTATTGTTCGTTGTATTTGACCAACACCGGCGGGTCCGTGGGCCGCAGGATCAAAAACTGCCTCAACCGTAGCTTCTTCGCCGGAGTCAAGTTTTTCGTTGATCTTTGGAATAAATCCGTGTCCGGGCATGCCATAAGGACCGAATGTCCGGCCGCTCATTTTGAGCGTGGCGGTGGTACACATGCACGATGTGTACACCTTGCCGATTACTACCGACTCAGCCCCCGTATTTCTCATCCCGAATGAATGTTTAACTTTGCCGGCCGCCATCGAGATTGTGCCGAAATCGAATGAGTCCTCCTCGGCGTTAAGAGTCCCTGATGATTCTGCAATAATGCTTGCCGTGTTGTTGTTTTGAGAATCGGGTCGTGCGATCCAGATAATGCCGCCGAGAACGACAATTGTTGCTATGACGCCGATGACCGTTTTGTTCACCCCGTTAGATATGTGCGGCCTCCAACCCTTGTGTGTTTTATTCATTATTGTTTTTAAATGAACCGCGCTAGAACATATTTCAGAGCGATATCTAACGTGGCCCATGTGGTAATAGAAATTAAAAACAAACATCCCTATTTAATAGGGATAGAGAGACGCGCGACACAAAACCGTCCGACAACGGTTTTACATCGGCGTCTTATACTAAGCTTGGGCTGTTTTCGTGGAGGGTCAACCAATGAACTAATTCTTGTTGGAGCGGAAAGGAATATAATTTCAAAAACCGCCCGCGATGGCAATTCGCCGCACATATCGGCTGGGCCGGGTGAACGCTCGCAATAACTCCGATGACGATGGTTAACGCCAGGGCAATAAACAAAAGCAACGCGCTTGCGAGATTATCGTTAAAGGTCGCCGTTGAGAAACCTCGAAAAGCGTTAATATGAAAAGCGATAGAAGAGAGGGCATTATCTTCTTTCGGGCAATCAACTCCTTGAACGATTGCTGCGATGCAGCCATTGTGGCTGTGGCCAGAGCCATGATTCATCGCAAATACGCCGAAAATAGTTACCGCAAGAAACGCTCCGATGACAAGTGTCGCAAAAGCCGATTTCATTGTTTTTATTATATTCCTTCCTGTGATAAACTGCAAGTGAAAAATACGAACAGATTTTTCCGCCCCCGGTCTTAGAAGCTGTCTGAAAAGTCCTTATTCTGCTGCAATGGCTTCGATTCGGCTACGCCTGCGTCGCTTCCCTGCCTGCCGGCAGGCAAGTCCTTGGCGTATACGCTGTATACAAGCCTCTCTGTCGCGCCTCGGCTCGCTCGAATCGAAACCATTTCGCTGCCGAATAAAACTTTTCGGACGGCTTCTTAAAGAACGGGCAGAGAAACACCACAGAGGATTGTATAACTTATGACAAAGTACAACCACAGATTAAATATCCAGACGGCCCCCATCCTTAGAGAAGTGGTTTTTGGCGTGGAGGATGGCATGGTGAGCACTCTTGGCGCGATTACTGGCATTGCGATTGGCAGCCAGGATTATTATATGATACTTCTCTCCGGTGCGGTCATTATTGCCGTCGAATCAATTTCAATGGGTATAGGCTCATATCTCGCAAATCAATCCGAGCAAGAGGCCAACTCAAGAAAGTTGGTTGAAGAAAAGATCGAGTTATCTGAATATCCGGAAGAAGAAAAAACAGAGCTTTTTCGAATGTTTTTGCGCGATGGCTGGTCTAAAAATCTTTCTCGACAGATGATTGATGAGGCATCGCGTAATAAAGAGCTCATGTTTAAGGAAATGGTTTACCGTGAGCTGGAAATATCGACTGGGGAATTGACCAGTCCGCTTAAGAAAGGATTGTATATGTTTTTTTCATATATTTTGGGCGGACTCGTCCCTCTCTTTGCATATATTGTTGTATTACCCGTCGCGCTGGCCATGAAAGTATCGATGGCTGTTACGTTGGCGGGTCTTTTCGGGCTTGGCGCTGCAACGACACGATATACAAAAGGTTCATGGTGGCGGACGGGATTGCGTCTTTTAGTACTTGGTGGAGTCGCATTGTTTGTAGGGTTTTGGATTGGAAAGACCGCAATTTTGATCAGTAAATAAAGCATTAGGAATAGATACCCACGGCTAAAGCCGTAGGTATCTACTTGGCTTCACCACGATTCACGTTTGTCTAAGATAGATTCGTTTAATACAATCAATATATGAGCAGAATTTTGAGGTTTTTTAAGATCATATCGCGGATTGTACTGCCAAAGATTATCGTCGTAGGCGTTGATATTCAGGATCGTCATGTGGCGTTTGTGGCGAATGCGCGCCAGGCAGATCGCGGCAGCGATTTGATCTCCGGCATTGAGGTTATATCCGAAGATGCCATTGATGACGGAGAGCTTAAAAATCCGCATGTGCTGTTTAACGCGCTCCAGAAATTGATTAGCCGGATACCCGTTGTGAAATTAAAAGACGAACCGGTCGTGGTTTTGTCGGTTCCCCCTACGCACATGTATAGCGAAATGATCATGTTTCCGGCCATGTCGTCCGAAGGACTTCGGGAAGCCGTTCGCCTTAAGATGGAAACCTCTTTGCCGTGGCCGCTCGAGAAAGCGTATGTTGATTGGAAAATAAGAAATATAAAAGATCCTCGCCGCATTGGCGTTTTTATTGCCGCGATATCTCGGGAATTCCTTGATGCGTATTTGGATGTGTTTAAGAGGGGAGGCTGGCGAGTAGCTGCATGCGAGTTTCATTTGTTAAGCTTGGCGCAGGCAGGTAATATCGCCCATGAAGCCGGCGCGCACATCTTTATTCTTATCGATGAAGACGGAGCGGAATTTGCCATTTTTCACGGCGGTGAATTGATAATGCATGTCATTAAAAAATTTGATCCCGTTCTGGCGGTAGGCGGAGAAAATCGTCAGGCGCTCCAGAGCGAAATCGGTTTTGAAACGAAGCGTCTTGCGGCGCACGCCGAAACCGAGCTGGGCATAAAGGTTGAAAGCGTGTATTTGTTTAATAAGATGGGCATTGAGGCGGAGATTGAGAAGTTGGAAAAAGAAATAGATTTGCCCGTGAGATTTTTTTCGCCCGCGGAAAACCCGGCGTTGTATATTGCCCGCGGCGCATCATTGAGAAATTTTTCCTTTCCGGAAAAAACGATTAATTTCGTCCCGCCCGGATCGGGAGGACGATACGGTGAAAACTTGATTTTGCGCACCCTGCGGTTGTGGACGAACATCGTATCGATTTTTTTGGTCGTGATGCTTCTGGTCTTTGGCGGATTTTATGTTTTCCTCCGCGGACAGCGCCAAACCCTTGAGCAGGAAACCGTCCAATTTAAAACCGTCCTTGATTCCCAAATTGTTCAATCTGGAGAACTCATCGAAACGGCAAATGAATTTAATCAGCTCACAGAGCTTGCGCTCCAAGCTGCGTCGCAGCGTTCCGAAATAGGGAAGCGGATGGAATATCTCATGTACCATGCGCGTCAGGAGAGAATAGGCGTCGTCAGCGTTCAGAAACCGCGAGATCGGCAAGTTTTTGTCGCCGCGCTCCATGCTCCTACAAGGGACGCGCTTCTGAGCTTAAAAAAGCGCATTGAGGACGGGCGCGCGATGGCCGCTACCGCTTCCGGCGCGGATCTTAAGTCGCGCGTCAGCGTTCTTCCGGACCTTGTTGGAGGACTTAACATTCGTTCCGGCGCCGGTACGTCATATTCCGTGGTCAAAAAAATGTATCCCGGGGAAAGCTATTTGTTTGTTGAAGAATCAGGCGGTTGGATGAAAATACGCGTAGATGGATCAACGGAAGGATGGGTGAATGCGCAATATGTGAAAAAAGAAGAAGGAGAAGAAGTCGAACCCGTGCCGGAACAGGATATATCCGGATCAGAAGAAAAAGCCAAATTTTTCAGCGCGGTTGTTATTCCGGTGACCGAGCTTGCAAGAGAGAAAGACCTTACTGTAGTCGTTGAATTTGTGTTTTAGCACTTCATTAACTTAATTTTGCCTGCTTTATGACAAAAAAACACTGTATTTATAGGACGCCTTGTGACAACGGTGGCATCAAAATTAAGTTAATTCAGCACTAGCGCCTGTCATCTATGAACCCCGTTAGACATCTCCGTCAGTTTGTAACTTCGGGCATGTCTTACATGGGTTCGGAAAATTATTATGTTGGAAGCACAACAAAAAATGTCTAACGGGGTGAAAGAAATCGACTTCTCACAATTCTTTACCCGATCGCTGCGATTTCAGTTTATAAAGCTTGCGGTTATAGGGCTCGTGGCATTAGGAACGATCGTCGGTTTGTGGTTTTTTAACAGCGCGGAGGCAGATAGAATTGCCGCCTTGAGAGAACGACGCCTGTCCATGACTGCCGGGATTAACGCCATTTCGACCCTTTCCGGTCAAAAAATCCAGTCAGAAGACCTCTACGTACAGCTCAAGGCTTCCCTGCAGGACGAACTGGCAGTAGTTATTGATCTCTCGAAGAAATTGAGATTATTGGGAGAAAAATACGGCCTTCGGACGCAAGCGGATATCGGCGCGCGGACTGCGGCAAGTAAAGAAAGCGTTGGTGTCATCGAGTTTACGTTGCGAGCAGACGGCGGGGTCATGAATTTTGGGCGTTTCGTAAAAGCAATAGAATCGAGCAGGGAGTTTTATCGGATTGACTTACTCGGCATCGGTCCGTTGGGAACGACGAAGGAGATGCAACTAAAAGCGTCCGGAAAGGTATTTATTCGTCCATAAGAGGACCTTTTATGAATCCATGCTGAAAAAACTACGTCAGACACCATATATAGAAGAAATTTTGGGTATTTGCGGATTGGCGCTCATTGTATTGTTATGTGCGCTGTCATTTGTGATTGTGCGGTTCATGATTAAAAAAGCGCCTTCTCCCGCGCCGTCATCAGGATCGGTACAAAACGAAATTCCATTATTTCGGCTTGAGGAAGCGAAAAAAGCCCTGGAGAGATAGAAAGAAGTAACTGCTTACAGGTTCGAGGTACTTGCCGAAAGGCAAAGAGTTTCGGCTCATTCTCGTCCCGCCAGCGCGGGACTCCGAGGTTTCGGCCGTTTTGCTCCCGCCTTTGAAAAAGGCGGGAGACCATGCCAAAACGACCTCAAAAGCCGCCAAAACTCTTTGCCTTTCGGCATCATGATGGTGTAGAGAAGTTACTTCAAAACTGTGTAAAAATACAGTATAGAATGAGACTAGAGCGCTTCCTGAATAAGGGGTTTTATTTGTTCAATGGGAAGGGCTCCTTCGACTACAGCGGGTTTTCCTCCGGGCAGGAGCAATATGCTGTAGGGGGTGCCTCGGGCGCCGGCTTTCTGTCCGTCCGCAATATGAGCACTTATTTTATCCGCGTATTTCTGTGAGCTGACACACGCCCTGAAGTTTTTGAGGTTAATGTTTAAATCCCTGGCGATCTGTTCATAGAGATTAGTTCCCATTTGTTGCTGCTGTTCAAATACTCGATCGGTGAATGTCCAAAATGCGTCATTGCCCCCGGCTTCTGCCGCGCACTCCGAAGCTATCGCGGCGGGCCGGGCTTGGGGATGAATGCTGTCAAGAGGGAAATGCCGGTACACCCATCGTACTTGATTAGGAAATTCTTTAAGCAGCTGTTTCATTGTCGGATGAAAACGCGCGCAGAACGGGCATTGGAAATCAGAGAATTCGATGATGGCAATCGGCGCATTCGGGTTTCCGAGAATATGATCCGCCGCACTTGGGGGTTTGACGTTTGCCGCGGTTGTTTCTGTAGGTTTTTCTGCGCCCTCGTCTGCGATTAACTGCGCGGTCGGCGTAGTTGTCTTTTGAGGCGCAAAGTACAAAAATCCGCCGATAAGCGCGCCGGCGATGATTACTGAAAGGGGCATAAGATAATCCCGTTTGCTCTTTGGTTGTTGCAAGAGCAGACCTTCCAGTCTTGCAAGGCGATCTTCTAATTTCTCGTCCGTGGGTTTCCCGTCCGTGATTTCCTTCGATTGTTTTTGCTCCTCCATGAGTATTATGCGTATTTCGCCTCTTTCTCTATGCATTGCTGCGTCGAGAATGCGCGGTGAAAAAACATTATTAACGCTCTATTAGTCCTCATACTACTATGAAGCCATTTTGTTTTCAACTTACTTACAACTTTAAATATATATCTCATCTATTCTCTTGTTTTTATTCGTGCATAAAACGCTAGCCTTTAGGCTGGGGATGAGGCGTAGTCTTGAGATTCGTGAGGTTGCCGATCTCGGCAGGAATCGACTCCAGTTTATTGTTGAAAAGGCGCATACTTTGAAGATTTGTAATGTTTCCGATCTCCGGAGGAAGTGCGGTAAGTTCGTTATTATCAAGAGAGAGGAAAACGAGGTTTTGGAAACGGCCGATTTCGGGCGGCAGTTCCGAGAGTTTTTGGTCCTGTAATCCAAGAGAACAGATGCGCTCGGGATTCTGTAGCGCCGCGCTAAGCTCGCGCGCACTTGCTTGCGCTCCTTCTATGCATCGGGAGTCGGCCGTGCGCTGGTCGGCGTGACGGCCCTTTTTAAACATAGTGTAACCGATGCCGGCGGCAAGCCCAAGCGAGATTATGACGACATAGATAAGCGAGCGTGTTATTGTTTGTCGTACGGGCGATTGTTCCATTATGTATAGTATAGCGTAAACAAACTTGCTCAGGCCGGTGGCCGTTTACTTCAGCATTTCCGAAATATTATTCCACCGATATTTTTCCTTTGTCGGTTACGGTAATCGTTTTTGTTTTTGCCGAATCGGTCTTGAGGCGAATTATGATGGTGGTTGAAGCGGAAAGGGTTCCTGACAACTTTGAAAAGGCGACATCCGTTATATTTCCGGCGCCGGGACTTTGGAATTCTACAAGACCCGAAAGATAATACGTGAGGGTCGAGGTGGCAAAACTTGAGCCGCTGAAGAGGGCGTAATAAGGAGTCGTGGCAGTGGCGTTATGGAACCGTACGCCCCAACCGGTGTTGGAAACTCCCGCAATCGCTCTTGTTTGCGCTTCGATGAGCCTGCTTGCCATCACTTCCGCGTCTGTCTCGAGCGTTCCGTGGAGCTGGTTTTGCAGGATGAAAACGCTTGCCACCCCAATTATAAAAAGCAGGGAAACGGAAATGATGAGCTCGAGCAAACTGAAACCCACACGAGAATTTAGAATTTAGAATATAGAATTTAGGAGAATAAAATCCTAAATCCTAAATCCTAAATCCTAGATTTTAGATTCTAGAATGACCCGATAAACCGATAAATCGGCGAGATCAGCGAACCGGTCATGACTCCCACGATGATGCCGACAATGATGATTAATACCGGCTCGATAATCACGAGGAATTGTTCCAGGGCATAGATTACTTCTTCTTCGTAAAACTCCGACATTTGCGCGAGCGTTGCATCCATCTGGCCGCTTTTTTCTCCGGTGGCGACAACGCTCGTAAGTATGCCGGGGAAATACTGTGGATGAGCCCGCATCGAATCCGAGAGCGTGATGCCCTTTGGCAGATTTTTTTCCGCGAAATACTCGAGAAGAGGCTGGTATCTTCCTCCTATGGCTTGTCCTGTCACCTTGAGCGCGGATTCAAACGGGATGCCGGCTTTGATGAGATTGGAAAGCGTTTTTGAAAACCTTAGCAGCGAATAATTCTTTTGGATAGTTTTAAGAATAGGAAGATACCACAACAAAGCAGTTATTTTTCTTCGGAGGCGGGGGATACGAAACATAATAATCAGCGCTAGTAACGCGGCTCCCATACCGATTGACAGAGGAAGATAATACGTCGTCCAGATGTCGGAGGCCTGAAAAATAATTTTGGTGTACAGCGGAATCTTTGTGTCGGTTGAAAGGAATAGTTCCTTCAGTTTTGGAACGACGATCGTTAAGATAAGCAGCACCATGCCGAAGAGCGCACAGATGAGAATGACAGGATAGATCATTGCTCCTTTGACCTTGCGGTTAAACGTATAGTCCTTTCTCAACTCTTGAGAGTGGGTAAGGAGCACGGTTGCAAGGCCTCCGGATAATTCTCCTGCTTTCACGAGATTGAGGAGCACCGGATTAAAATGAGCTTGCCACGCATTCATGGCTTGCGAGAGCGTCTGCCCGGTGGCAATTCTCCCCTTTATGTCGAGAACGATTTTTTTGACGATTGGTTTGATTGCGTCTTCGGCAATGATGTCTAATCCTGACAGAAGGTCGACCCCCGTGGCTAAAATAGTGCCGAGGTGCCTTGTAATGATGATTTCGTCGAATGTCGTAAGCCTTCCGCCGAATGAGAGCGGGGCGGAGAATCTTTTCCCCAATCCTCTTTTCGCACCGGCGATAAATTCAATTTTGAGCGGGATCAGTCCCTTTTTAACGACCAGTTCTGCCGCTTCCCGTTCGTTGCCGGCCTCGATGTCTCCCCGTGCCTCCATGCCTTTTTTATCTTGAGCGAGATAGGTAAACCGCATGCTAATGTTGTCTAAATTTATGAGTGAAGCTCAATGCTGAACGAAATAAATTTAGTTACAACATTGAGCATTCTGAGCGAAGCCGCGTTAGACGCGGCGAAGTCGAAGAATTACAGTATTAAAACTCTTCGACAAAATATTCGCGCTTCGCACTCCAAAATTTAGACAAAGCCCTTTATTCCCTGATTGCTCTAAACAATTCCTCCACCGTCGTGTCTCCTTGTTCTATTTTTGAAAGGCCGTCTTCGAACATGGTGGTCATGCGCTGGTCGTCCGCGGCTTTTTTAAGGTTGTCGCTGGTGACTGCTCCGGAATTGATAATGGACCTGACGTTTTCGTCTATGACAAATACTTCAAAGATCCCGATGCGCCCGGAGTATCCGGTCATGCCGCAGACGCGGCATCCCTTTCCTCGATATGCTATCTTTGCCATCTCGCGTTTTTTGCCGCGTTTAGCGAGCTCTTGGTTGATTGTTTCTCGCGCTGCAGGAAGCAATTCTTGGGAATTGATGCATTGCCGGCAGATGCGCCGCAAGAGTCTTTGGGCGATGACGGCATTGACCGTTCCGGAAATGAAGAATGGAGGCACCCCGAGTTCGATAAGCCGCGGAATGGCGGTGGGGGCGTCGTTCGTATGGATCGAGGAAATAAGAAGATGTCCGGTCAGTGCGGCATGCGCCGCGATTTCCGCAGTTTCGTTGTCTCTAATTTCCCCCACTACCATGATATCCGGGCTGTGCCGCAGGAGCGCGCGCAGTCCCGAGGCGAACGTAATTCCTGCCGTGGGATTAATCTGCGTCTGGCTGACTCTCGGAATAAGATATTCGATAGGATCTTCAATCGTGGTGATATGAACCTCCGGCCGGTTCAAGAGGGTCAGTATTGCGTATATCGTCGTGGTTTTTCCGGAGCCGGTGGGACCCGAAGAGAGGATCATGCCGTACGGTTTTGTTATTTCTTTGCGTAGCTTGTCGGCGGTTTCTTTGCCGATGCCGAGCTCTTCGAAGCTGACGAATTCTTTCGCGCCGGCAAGAAGCCGTAGCGTAACTTTTTCTCCGTAGAAGGTCGGCATGATGGCGGTGCGGATGTCTATTTCAGTGTCGCTTGAGCGGAATTTGAATCTGCCGTCTTGGGGTTTGAGATGTTCGTCGATACGCAGACCGGATAGGATTTTCGTGCGCGCGACAAGGCCGTCGTTCAATTTTCTGTCGATGGAAATGACGTCTTTGAGCAGGCCGTCGATTCGGAAGCGGACGGCAAGCGATTCTTCCTGCGGCTGGAAATAGATGTCCGAGGCGTTGAGCGTGGAGCCGTAATCGAGAATGGTGTCGAAGAGTTGCACCAGCGGTACGCTTTCCAAAATGGCGGCGCCGCTCACTTCTTTAAGGCTGCCGATAAGCTCGGTTACCCTGCTGCTGATAAGTTGTTCGAATTGTTCGGAGGCCTTCTTTTTGTAAATTTGATATGCGAACCTTAGAGTTTCCGGAGAGGCGATGTAGGGCTGTATGTTTCCCTTGAGATATTCGGCGAGAAAATTGGTGGTGTCGAGGTTGGTGGGATCCGTCATCGCGATTTTGAATACGTTTTTCTGCGGATCTTTGCCGAATACGATTACTTCGCGCTGCCGCGCCACGGATTCCGGAAGAAGTTCGACGATGTCTATATTGAGCGGTTCGACGCGGAAATCGATGACGGGGATGTTCAAGAACTTGCTGACGAGCTGGTTGAGGTAGTTTGTCGTCAGACGGCCCTGGGAAATGAGGAAACGATCGATGGAAACGCCGACTCGTTCGGCTTCGGCTTCTAGCGCGGGAAATTCATCTTCGGCGATGAGCGAAGATTCAATAAGAAGTTTTTTAAGCGTATTGGGAGGAAGAGGCATAGTTGAGGCTTGTAGTTTGTCTATCTTGAGTGGGTCGCCCTTCAAGTTCTTCAGGGCGACCCTGAGCGGAGCCGAATGGGTCGAAGGGGTAGCCAGCTTAGTAGCTTCCCGGAATGAGCGCCAGGTCGGTTCCCACTTCGTATGTGGTGGTGGAATTTCCGCCGTCTCTTCCATCATTATCGAGATCGGTTAGGAAATAATTGCTTTCAAAGCGCGCAGTGAATTCAAATGACTTTGCCGTTTGGTCGCATGCATACGCATACCAGAATTCTTCGGATGTATTGGGGCCTTTAGGGTCGACCGGCAGATTGGAAATGGTGGATCCTCCGGGAGTTTGATCAATGCGCGCAGGCGCCCATCCGTTTACGCCGATGACTTGACTCGTGTTTGTTACCGTGTAGTTGAATCCGCTGGGAGTTGTGGTGCTTACCGATCGAGACACGAAATATCCCACGTTTGAACCCCCTTCTCCTTTGCATGTATATGAAGCGTTGCCCGAGAGGTCAACAGTGGTACTTGCTTGTGCCAGATACAGATTCCATGCCGTTCGCATGGCTCCGAGATCCGAGATTCTTTTTGAATCGCGGCTGCGCGAAAGCTGTTCTGCCGGATTGATCGCCACCACCACGATCGTGAGAATGATTGCCAGAATGCCGATGGTGACGATGAGCTCTATGAGAGTGAAAGCGTTATAGAATTGTCTGGGCAGTTTTGTCATTGGTATGCTGTGATACTGTCATTTTATCATTGCTTGGCGGAAAACAAAAACAGCGGCTTTCCACAGCCGCCCCGTATTTCGAAATATCGACATATCAATTTTGCCGCTGTTTTTGTTGAATTACTTGCCGCTTATGACAAGATCTAATCCGGATTCACTGCCGGTTTCGTAGCTGACCGCTGAATTGCCGCCATCGGTTCCGTCGACATCAAGATCGTTACGGAAATATGAGCTTTCAAGACGCGCGGTGAACTCGAACGTATCGGTATTTTCATTGCAGGCATAGGCATAGTAGAAGTCGTCTGTTGTTCCTGTCCCCTTCGGGTCTATCGGCAGTACCGGTATTGCTGCCCCGCCTGGCGTCTGGTCGATTCGCGCAGGTGCCCAACCAGCTCCTCCAAGCGACTGGCTGCTGGATGCGTTAGTTGCGCCTCCGTCCACGTGTCCCGTGGAAGTGGGTGTAGTTCTGGAGATGAAATAGGTGGTAGTGGTGTTACCGGTGCAGCCAACAGCGGCCTCCGTGCCAGCAGATAAATCAATCGTCGTTGTCGCCTGTGCTAAATAGAGATTCCATGCGGTTTTCATCGAGTCGAGGTCAGCCACCCGTTTTGCGTCGCGGCTGCGGGACAGCTGTTCTGCCGGATTGATCGCCACCACCACGATCGTGAGAATGATTGCCAGAATGCCGATGGTGACGATAAGCTCAATGAGCGTAAAACCGCGTATATTGGTCTGTTGCATTGATGCGTTTGTATTAAAATTACCGCTTCGACCTTGAAAAAAGCTGAATTTTTTGATAAATAGAATAGGATAGATTCTAAACCCAGATTTATTATATACTAGATTGAGCGGTATTGATTCGGTCCTGTGGATAACTACCAGCCAGAGCAGCTCAATGGTAGAGCATCGGTTTTGTTCCGATAGCAAAAGCCGCATAGCGGTTCTGCTATCGAGGGTCCTCGATATTCTATAAAATTTTACCACCTTAGCTTAACGGTAAACCTGCCTGCCAAGGCCTGCGCCGTCCTAGCTCCTTCCTTCGCTCTGCGTTTCGTTTGAGCTTCGGAAAGGCAAGCAGTGATGTATTCACGCCTGCTCGCCCTTCCGAAGCTTTGATGAATATCAAAGCGTAGGAGGGCCGTCCTAGCTCAATGGTAGAGCAACGGTTTTGTAAACCGTAGGTTCGGGGTTCGAATCCCCGGGACGGCTCAAAAACCATGAAAGAAGATCAATTATTTTGCGTTGCGCAAAAGGCTTTCATATGGAAGGGGGATAGTGTTTTGACGCTTAATGACCCCATTGAAGGGCTTGATTTTCCCGGCGGCAAGGTTCAATTGGGAGAAACTGATTTTTCAGAGGCCTTGAAGCGTGAGGTCAAGGAAGAAACAGGTCTCGACATTGAAGTGGGAGATCCGTTTCATGTATGGTATGCCGAGTTTTCTCCCGAACACCGCAATTATCCAAAAAAAGTGTTTGTTGTTGGTTTTCGGTGTGCATATCGCGGGGGTGAGGTTCGTTTAAGCGATGAACACGATCATTTCAGATGGGTGAATAAAGATACATACCATGAAGTAAATGACAGGAGCAACTTTTTCGAAGCACTTGAAAAATACTTTGGAGATCGGTAAAGTGATAACGTAGTTGAATCGCTAATGTAGCCCTGCCTGTCGGCAGGCAGCCCTGCCTGTCGGCAGGCAGGTCAGCTGGTAGAGTCCCGAAAGATCATTCCATTGGAATAGATTTTTTGAGGATCCACGATTTTGGAACCAAATCAAAGATTTGTACAAAATCGGGACAACCCCATGACGCCCACGTAGCTCAGGCAGCAGAGCACATTCTTGGTAAGAATGAGGTCCGCAGTGCAAGTCTGCGCGTGGGCTCAAGGCAGTAAGCGGGGTTAGTATTCAGAATATAGGATTTAGGGACAGCAACCCTAAATCCTAAATCCTAAATTGGCCAAATCAAAATTCAGCGAAAATTTAATAGGGATGCAATGCAAAACGTGCAAACGGACGAATTATCATACGCGGAAGAATAAAAAGCTCGTTGAGCGGAAACTTGAGTTTAAAAAGTACTGTAAATGGTGCCGGAAGCATACTTTGCATAAAGAAACGAAAAAGTTCTAAAAACGTTTAGCGCATAGCGGCAGCGTTTAGAACCCATGAGTACGGAACAAGAAAAAAGTTTTCCCCCATCCGACCCCTCGCGGGAAAAATTTTTGATCGATGCATTGATTGATAGCACAAGCAAAGACCCGAAGATAGCCATGGAGGCAAAAAGAGATTTTAGGCTTGCGGGGGGTGGCATCATTGATGGATTCAGCAAGGAAGAAACCTTGGCGAGGTTAAAAGAAAAAAAAGATGCGGGGAAATATGACGATGTAAGGCGTGATGCAGATTTTCTCCGAGCCGATGAAAATATTGATACGCCATCGTCGGATGAGATCGTTGCGTTTATGGGAAAAATCCACGAACATGTTGCAGATGAAAGCAAAAGTTTTTTGACCAATGCATATCGGTATTCAACGGTGGCATTTTATTATCGAATATTGTCCAAGGAGTATCCGCAATTGGGCGTATCGGTGCAAGAAGAAGCGTTTATGCCGGATACCAATGAATTGATTCCGGGTGACATCTCCGTTCATACGACGCCGTATCGCACTGATAGACATCTTGTGTTTAACTTGGACCAAGGCAATCCCGTTTTGTATTTTTTGGAATTTCCCGACAAAGAAAAACTTCCATTGATAGAAAAATTAGAAGCCGAAGGAAAATTGCCAAAAGGTACGGGGAAGCGCACACTAATGCGGAAATATGCGGACTATGTAAAACAGTACCCCAACGATGACCTTTGGACCAATCTATACAGTGAAATGTCTCGTTCGCTCGGAGTTGATCCGTTATCCGATGAAGAATTGCACGCGCTTCTTAAAGCAGAAATCGATAGAGAGTTGGATAAAAGGGGATATAAAAATTCGGGGGCTTAGGTAAGTGGTATACCCGTCGTCTCCAAAACGACAATCGGGGGTTCGATTCCCTCAGCCCCTGCTAAAAAAATGACCTGATTATATGTGGTTATTTTTGTTAGGTACCGTGGAGTTAGAATTTTCTGAAAATGGTGAGCGTTCAAGGGCGTTCTGGTAAATTGGTTGCGGTAATTATAGATAATTGATATTGTTTGATTATGGAAGACAAAGAACAAAATAACAGCAAAGAATATAAAATTCCGGATGATATTCTGGGGGAGATTAATGCAATAACAGAAGGAGATTTTTGGCAAACAGAATATTTAACCGAGCAATTTGATGGAGACATAACTTTTGGGGCAAAGATGTGGGGCGGTCTATATGAAGTGCTGAAGAAAGCAGGAGTTGAGGAGGCTAAAATTCAAGAATTTAATGAGAGGGCAGAAGTTATTCTGCTAGCTAATACAAAACCGGCTGAGGCCGCTCAAAAACTCATAGAATTAAGAGAGTGGATTGCTGAAAGCTTTCACATACCCATGTCCAGTTTATCCGCGAGGGATATTTTATATGAGGCTTACGTTTCTGAGGCACAAGCTATGGAGTGGTGTGGAATTGACCCAAATAAAAATCCTCCATTTTCATTTTCGCTTGGACTTAACGAAGACCACCCCTTGGTTCAAGAAGTTAAAAAACAGGACGACTTGGAAAGAGTTAAGGGGGGTACTGAAATTTTAGATAAACTCATTGAAACATCCCCTTCTTTTAAGAGAAAGGTAGAGGAATTTCAAAGGAGCTTACAGCCGCCGCACGATAGAATTGAATAATATTTTATCGTTATCGTAAAGAAACAAGAACAATTATAAAACAATGTTTGCTTCCCATTGCGAGAGGTTCGGTATATAAACATACTCCGTTTGCCTCTGTAAAATGTTTCTAACTTCTTCCACAATGCCCTGCCAACAACATTTAGTACCTGTGGTGAGTATGTCGAACCATCGAGAACCGACTTACTCGAGGCGAGTCAGCGACCGAAACGCTTAAAAAACAGCTCAATATTTGTAGGCTGTTTTTTATGATTATGTTTTATACTCAGGGTATGGATGAAAAATTAAATGATGTGCCAACAACGGTAAAGCCTAAAAAGAGAAAGGCCTTTTATTTGGTAATTGGAATTGCATCCGCGCTTCTAATTATTATCGAAGGTTATGCTCTCAATTTACCTTATATGTGGCCGATAATTAATCTGTCTATGAGGAGTGAATTTGAGGAATTTAAGGAGTACGACAATCTCTACTTGGTACCGGAGCCAGAGCTATTGTCTCCCAAGTTTAATATCGAATCAATTATATATACCGAGCAGCAGACCTATAAAAGCGACGAATTTAATTTTAAATTTAAAACGCCTTGGAAACTTATGGAAGTTGAAAATTTATCCGATGCGATTCGTAGCTTTGTTTTTGAGGGAGGTAATAAAATTACGGTCTTGCATTCAGAATCATCGCCGATTAATGAACTGAAAATTGGCGACGATCCGAATACTTTAAAATTTGTTAAAGATATGCGTGGAATGCTTGGCGAAAAGGCATATACCTCAGATTATGTTTTTACCGAAAATGTACTCAGTGTTACGCCTAACAATTTCAAGATTTTTGGCAATCCACAAACAAACGTTATTTATTGGGTATTGCTGGTAGTAAAGATGGCAGAAGTTGGTGATGAGGGTAAAATTTATAAATTTGAAAATCCAACCCGAGGCTTTCAATTCGGCGATCCTAATGAAGTCCCCGGCTCCGTTAAAGTAATTGTTTTTCCTGACGAAAAGAATAGAATTTTATTTTCTTTTGGGGATAACAACATAACACAAAACCAAATCAATTTTATTTTATCGACAATTGAAATAAATTAGGAGTTTTTTTAAAAATAATAGTTTACGCTCTTAAATCTGGTATATAAATATGCTCTGTTTGCCCCTGTAAAATGTTTTTAACATCCTCCACGATGCCCTGCTATTGATTTTCTATTTTATTAATGCTACCATAGAGATATATGAAGTACCTTGTTGTAATCAACCAAAGCAAATATGGATATGACGTGCATGTTCCAGCACTTCCAGGGTGTCACAGTCAGGGAGAAACGGAAAAAGAAGCGCTCGCAAATGTTCAGGACGCTATTTTGGCGTACCTAGCGATGTCCAAAGAGGAATTAAGGGGAGCAAAAATCAAAGAAGTGGAAGTGGTAGTTTCTTAAATATTGTGCTTTTTACAGACGTATCATCCAAGCGCGCAGTAACGGCCTTTAAAAAGGCCGGTTTTTGGATTGCAAAAACTTTTGGTAAAAAGCATGTCGGCATGACCAATGGCGTGAGAAAGATCGTTATTCCAAGAATAACCCGGTTAAATCCATATACGCTCAAAGGAATAATTCGAGATGCGGGTTTAACTGATGACGAATTTAAGGAACTACTGTAATTTGATCTGCGCTGGAAAAGTCCGGTATGTAAATGTATCCTGCCTGCCTCTGTAAAATAGTTCTAACATCCTCTACGATGCCCTGCTCATAGCAAAAGTTCCGAGGAGATGCGGACACATCAAAAATCCCCGAAATTCTGATCGGGGATTTTTGATATAGAACATAGCTTTACAGCAAGCATTTTGGGGGCTATTCTTTTACCATTATGTCAGATGATATGAGTTTACATGAAATCATTCATAAAGAATCAACGATTTTAGATGACGCGGACCAGAAATACGGGCCATTTTTTAGAAATGCCCATGATTTTATCGGGTTAATGCAGGATGCAATAATGGAATCCAAGCCAGACGCTTGGTTATTCGCAATATTTTTTTCTCAGGTCAAAAAGTTTACGCTTTTAGCTTTCTTTTCGGCCTTGCGATTACATCGTGTTCAGGCGATGCAAAACATGAGGCAAGTCCTTGAGGCGGGCGCAAATGCTGCTTACGGCATTGCGAATTCCGATCACAATCATTATGCAAAAAAGGGGCCTCACGATACTTTGGAAACCTCAAAAGAACTTGTTTATTTAGATGCAGATGAGTCTGTTGGCAGCGGCTTTTTTATTGGAAATAGTGAAATTTTGACAAATGCCCATGTTGTAGAGGGTGTTTCCA
>Ga0155700_124_pt1 | contig 29490 bp, 26 predicted proteins | sample RifCSPlowO2_01_FD_107357 | JGI IMG/M metagenome (GOLD analysis project Ga0155700, IMG submission 107357) | Parcubacteria group bacterium RIFCSPLOWO2_01_FULL_48_18 | reverse complement strand
TGACGAGCGCGCGCTTCCCCGAAATATTCGCCGATGTTCCCGTGAGTGGCCGATTTACCTTTACGAGCAGGTTGATGAGAAAGACGTCTGCGGGCATGCGGAGGGCGACGGTTGAGGTTTTTATCGCGCGAAACCCATTTCTCTTTTTAAGAACTGCCGTGAGCGCTCCGGGCCAGAAATGCTCCAGAAATCGCTCCTGCCGTTTATTAATTGCCGCTAATTTTTTTGCCGCGGCGATATTCTTTACGAAAAACGGAAGCGCTTTTTCGGCAGGCCGTTTTTTAATGCGATAAATCTTCCGTATAACCACAGGCGTTACAATTCCCACAAGGCCGTAGACGGTGTCGGTGGGCGTCGCAACGACGCCGCCGCGCGCAAGCGCGCGGAGCAGTATTTTGTACGCTCCCGGTTTTCGCGCGTCAATGAGTTTCATCCCGTTAGAGGCAAGTCACGGTCCTTATTCCGACAACCTGCGCTTGTTAATAGATTTAATATGCACAATCTTACTACTTTCTTCTAAATCTTGTTTGCGACCGCGGCCTCTAACGGGATTCATTAGAATCATGCGGCGGAACATCAATCCTAAACGCATTTCTGATGGTGAAAACACCGTTTTTTATCCTTCCTCCGCCGGCGTCCGTATACACGTAGGGACTCCGGCTGTTTTTGCTTATCAAGTTTGCCGTTCTGATTTCATCGGGCGAATCGGCGCCTTCGAGCATGTGCGAGTAGAGCACGGCGTTCATGTGGCGCGCTTTTTCTTTCGCGAATGCGATCACGGTTTCAGCGATTTTCGAATGGGCATTTACCGAGTAGACACGCTCGAGAAAGAGCGCCGGATTTCTCGATTCATCTTCGAGGAGGCGAAGAATGCTCCGTGCGATAATTTTTCCGCGCTCATCATAAATCTGGATAATTTTCACGTTCGGATCTTCGACGTACGAGAGAAGCCCCTGGTTCAAATCCGACGTCGAATTGTAGTTTTGGCACGATTCCACCGGTTCATCGCCGATCTTCAGGTATGTTTCAAGATCGAATGCGTCGGTAACGCGGAGCGATGACTTCGATATTTTCGATTCACCGAACATTTTCTCGATTGCCTCGTAGAGTGTTGCGCGTATCCGCTGGATATCCTGGGAAAAATCGTGATTCTTCGCGCTGAATTCCTGTTCGAGAAGCTCGAATGCCTTCTGAAGCGGGATTCTCTTGCCTTCGACATAGAGCGTTTTTTCGTCGAGTTCTTTCAGGGTGATGTATTTAAGCTTCACGAGATAAAGCCGGGCTTCTGCTTCGCGCATACCCGCTTCGTGCTCTTTGCGATAATCGGCTATTTTTATCTGCAATTCACGGTATTCTTTTTCTTCATCGGGAAGAGGAGGCGAATTTTTATCACGCGATCGCAATTCCTTAAGCCGGGCACTCCACTCGCGCATGGGAGCGAACAGTTTTTCGTAATCACGCTTTGCCGTTCCGTAATCGAATTGAATTTCTTCTTCTTTCACATGGCGGTCAGCAACCGCTTGATTGAAAATTTTCTGTATCGCGGCGCGGACGTCGCGGTCATTCAACTCCAGCATTTCCTCGAGCGACTGTTCCCGGTCCTCAACCCACGATTCATACTGCGTGAGCGTTATATTCCGCGGGAGCAGATTGTCATCGATAAGTGCAACAAGCTGGGTTTGTTTTTCCGCGGCATCGAGCGTTTCCTTATGTGCACCCCACGCCCTCCAAGAGGAGAAGGTGTCGGAAACGACGTGCGGAATAAATTCGCGGAATGACTTTTTGGTCAGCCGGTTTTTCCGATAGCTTCCGGCATAATAGACGGTGAGTGCCCGGAGCGTCTCGATACTCACCGTGCCTATTCCGCCCTTCCGTTCTTTTATTTCTTCGGTTTCGAAGACACCGCTCAAGTAGTCCACAAGAAGCGAGAGGAGAAGATTTTTACCCTCATCGAAATTTTTCGGAAGAAGCTCGAGCGCAACTCGAAACGCATCGCTTTCCTTGTCAAGGCCGTGAACAAGAATAAGCTCGAAAAGCTTTATGATTTCTTCGCGCTTGCCGAACTCAAGACGCATAATTTCTTCCGTATACTCACGGACCGCCGGAGAAGCATTTAAGACCGAAATCCGGGTTGCAAGAAGGGAAAATTCTTTATCCGGCGAGAAATACTGCATATGCCGCCGCGGTCCGTTTCTCTCGTATTCCCGCCGCGCGATTTTCTCAAGCTGGTTTTTATAGAACTCGATAAAGGGATTTTCCGCAAGCTCTGCGAGGAGCAGTCTATAGTAGTCGTCGGGAAGGATCGTTTGGTTTTCAAGTCTTTCCGCGGGGTTCAACTCATGCAGTTCCCGCGCGGTACCATTCTCAAGAAGTTTTCGGTCGTAAGGCGGGCTATTGTATTTGTCCCGCATGAATGCCATGGCCATGATATTTTCGCGCACGAGCTTGTCATAGGCGCCGACAGAAATATCCTTGCGGAGTAATTTGAGCGATTCGGGATATCGGCGGACGTATTCGGCCGCATCACGCTCGATCACAAGCGTGAGTTCGGGGATTTCCTCCGCGAGGCGGAGGATTCTTTCTTCGAAAACCAAAAATTTCGTTTCCGCGCATGCATTAAGAATATCCGTGCCAAGTTTTTCTTTTGCGCCGAGCAATTGTTCTCTTATTGCGTCGGGGAGAACGTAATTCTTTTGATAATCATCCGCGTGCCGTCCTCTCCCCTTTTTATCCGCAGCGAGCACTGAACGAAGATCTTCGTAAAACTCGGCTGCCGCGGGAACATCCTCGCGAAGCAGAAGCGTAAGAAGGTTTTCTAAATGGCCGGGATTTTTTTTAAGGTCTTCGAGGATCGCTCCGCCAGAGCGTTGGATAACTGCGGATATGTCGCAATTCGGGAGGCTGCGGAAAAGAAGTTCGAACCTTTCGTGCGGCGGAAAGAGTGTCACTGCGGCGCTCCAGTTGTCGTAGCCGTATTCAAGCACATCCATAAGAAGGCTCGGATTTTCTCGGACGATGCGACGCATATCTTCCGCATAGGGTCGTACATCAAGCTTTGCGCCTTTTCTTGCCTTGAATTCTTCAAGAAGGCACTCCAGGAACAGAACGTTTGCGCCCTCCGTGATTCTTTTTTGTATGAATTTCTTTTGCTCCAGGGGCGGGTAGAGATCGAGGAATTGTTCCTCGTGATAAAAAATGAGATACGGCTTTTTTTCAAACACATCCCGCGCGACGCGGCGTATTTCTTTCGTGTCTATCGGCTGGCGCCCCTCTTTTTTCTCGATCATTCTAAGATAACTTATGAGGTGCGGATATTCGGTTATAAGAAATCTTCCTTCCCGGATATCTCTAATGCGGGAAAGAAGATCATCGAGCGGAATGATATTTTTTTCTGCCGCATAGTCAAAACGACGGAGCCACGCCCACGGGGTTTTCGCGGTAATAAAACGGGTTATTGCTTGCTGGTTTGCCTCTGAAAAACGAGGCAGAACGGCGCCGATATGCTCAATGAACATTTCGATAAAATGGATATTTTCCCGTTCTTCGCTGAAACTTTCCAAAATAAATGAAAGCGCCTTCTTTTCGTGACCGAGTTCAATCAAGATCGCAAGATCGGAAAAATCCTCCATGAACTGGATGTCTTCCCCTACCATATGCGCATCGGCATACAGCGAGGCGATCTCTTCGCCGGATAGCTTTAGTTCTTTTGCGGCGTAGAACAGGGGGATATTGGATGTCGCAAGACTCCTAAGGAATGTTGAGCGTTCGCTCTCTGTAAGGAGCGTTTCGTATTCATGAAAGCTTCCGAATATGTGGGTAAGCGCTCTTTTTTTTGCCGGGATTTCCGCTTCGCGATAATATTGTACCTGGAGATTTTCGGGTAATAAGTCAATGTGTTCGATTTCATGTCCTTCTTTTACGGGATTTTGTTCTTTTACTTTTTTCAGAAGTTTGTTCCAAAGATTCTTTTCTTCCGGGGTTCTATAAAAATCGCTCGAGAAATATCTTCCGTAATCATCTTCTTTGCCAGTAAGGATTTGCTTTGCTTCGGTTTCATCAATGACTCCTGCTTCGAGAAGTTGCGGAAGGTAAGGGAAAAGAAAGAAAGGATTTTTCTTGCCGTAGAATTTCAGCGCCGAACGGAGCCCCTCCCCTTCTTTGTTCTGCATGCATACCTCCATGAGCGTTTGCGCTGACTCAAACGAATTGAAATATTTTTCTATGAGTGAACCTTTGGATATAAAACCAGGATTTCTCCGCTCGTACAGCCACGGCCGCCGGTAAGAAAATTTTAAATGTGGATCATTCGGATCGCTCACGGTATAGTTTTCAAGCTCGATAAAAGGCGCGACCATGATTGCCGCTTCGGGATGGTCGTACGTAAAGCGCTTTATATAAAATGCTTGATTGTTTCCCCGCTCATATTCGGAAAAATACTCCCAGCAGTCATGGAACAGTTTCGGATACGATCCTGGCGCAAGATGCTTGCCGATATAGGCGCCTATGGTAACGTGCTCGTCTTCGGACATGCGGCTGAGGATTTTTTCGGCTTCCTCCTCGGGGCAGGCGCGGAGAAGAAGAAATTGTTCGAACATCTCGATCCGTTCATTTTCTGAAAGTGCATCGTAATTATCCCGATAGTATGCGAAAAAAGCCCCCATCTCTTCGGGCGAAAGATTCGAGAAATCAAAACGTCCCTCGCTGCGGTAGCGCTCAAGGATGGTTTCCGAATTGTGGGATTCGTTAATGCGTTCTTTTTTCATTGACGCAGACGGCTTACCGAGCGTGACGACGACGCCTTGAGTTTGATATAATAAGGAAAAGCGATATTTTCACTCTATCCCCCGCGCGAGCGGGAGTCAATAATCTTTTATTGTTCTATATGGCAAAAAAGGACGACGCTCAAGATATCGATGTTTCCGTTGAGGTATTTGTCGATGAGATACTTAGACGCGCGAAAAAAATGCGCGCCTCCGACGTGCACATTGAACCGACCGAAAAGAATCAATTGCTGATACGATTTCGAATTGACGGCATACTCAACGAAGAAACATTCGATCAAATCTTCGAATCGGAAAAATTGATCATCCGCATCAAGGTTCTCTCCCGGCTTGATATCACTGTCCGGGAAATCCCGCAAGAGGGCCATTTTGTTTTTTACGACAAAGATGACGCCGGACATGAACAGGAAATGGATGTGCGCGTTTCTATTTTCCCCACGATCTATGGCGAGGCAATCGTGCTGCGCCTTCTCAATCGTTCCGACGCCTTCATTAACATCCAAGAACTTGGATTTTCTCCGAGCGCGCTTGAAGCGGCAAAGAGACTAACCCATAGATTTTACGGCATGGTGCTTGTTACCGGTCCGGTGAACTCGGGAAAAACCACTACGCTCTATTCAATTCTTCAAGAACTCAATACGGGACGCCGCAACATTGTCACGCTGGAAGATCCGGTTGAATATCATATGCCGAAGATGCGGCAAAGTCAGATTTTTCCTGCGCGCGGTTTTGATTTTGCGACCGGCCTGCGATCCATCCTCCGGCAAGACCCGGATATCATTATGCTTGGCGAGATCAGGGATTCAGATACTGCTGAAATTGCTATTCGGGCTTCGCTGACCGGACGGCTGGTGCTTTCAACGCTTCATACCAACAGCACGATCGGCACCCTCGCCCGCCTGATCGACATGGGGATCGAACACTGGCTCGTAGCGTATGCGCTTAATGGTATTATCGCGCAGAGATTAGTCGGAAAAGTATGCATCTATTGCCGCATTCCCTATCAGCCCACCGCCGAAGTGTTACGCGCATTAAACGCAGAATTTACTGAAGGAGACAAATTTTTTCAGGGATCGGGCTGCGATAAGTGCCGCGGAACCGGTTTTCACGGACGAATCGGCCTTTTTGAGGTATTGGAGCTGGACGAAGAAATCAGAAATCTTGTGTTAGAACGGGCGCCGTCAAGTGCGATACGAGCGAAGGCCTTCCAAAAGGGAATGCAGTTTCTCAAAGACGACGGCATCATCAAAGCAAAAAAGGGTCTTACAACCCTTGAAGAAGTGTTGAGGGTGGCGGTATAATTATATTAGCTCGTCAGCTCGATAGCTTATTAGCTCGATAGCTCTTTAGTTCATTCAAGTACTAAACGGCGAAGCCGCTAAACGAACCAAGCGATGTAGCCGCCATAGAGCTATATTACGAAGCCGCTCATAAGCTAAGCGCCGAAGGCGCTAAACGGCCATAGGCCGCTATTCCGCTAACGAGCCGATTCTAATGGCGCACAAAATATTACTCATTGACGACGATAATGATGTTCGACGCTGGTACGAGGGGGTTTTTAAGGAGAGCGGTTTTGATGTGATGGTCGCAAGCGACGGCCTTGAAGGGTTAAACATCGCGATGAAAGAAAAGCCGGATCTCATCTTTACCGGTATTATCATGCCGAAAATGGACGGTTTCACTCTCGTAGATAATCTTCGCAAATACGTGGAAACCGCCTCCATTCCCGTGATGGTCTCCTCGCACATGGGAAGGAAAGAAGATCAACTAAAGGCCCAATCGATGGGCATAAAAGATTTCATCATATTCGGACTGGCAAAACCGAAAGACGTGGCTCGGCTCGCCCATTTTAGAATCGAGGGACACGAGAAATTATATTTTGTAAGCGTTAATGAAACGACTGGCGATGCCCCTCGGCTAACGCGGGAATTCGGCTTCAAGCCCTATCTCGAGTGCGAACATCACAAGGGAGAAAAGCTGGTGTTATTGCTTACGCCCGACCCCAATCACTTTGAAGAATTCCATGCCAAGTTTGTCTGTCCGCAAGAATTCGAAGAAAAAATAGCAGAAGAGAAAATCCTTTGACCGTCGTTTCGCTCTTAGTCATTATGGTTGTTGAAAAAACAGTTTTTTCAACTTTTCTAGGTTATGAAATTCTTGCGCCGGTCCATGCGCTACCACCCGTCCATTTGCAAGCACATAAACACGGTGGGCGATTTCAAGCGCGGCGTGTACGTTCTGCTCAACAATTACGATACTCGTGCCGCCTTTATTTACTTCTTTGACCTTAGAAAACACTTCCTTGATTACTTTCGGCGCAAGACCAAGAGAGGGCTCATCCAACAGCAAACACTGGGGTGTCATCATGAGAGCCCGGCCAAGCGCAAGCATTTGTTGCTGGCCGCCGGAAAGATTTGCTGCCAACTCCATTTGCTTTTCGCGCAGTGCCGGGAAGTAATTGAAAACCGCGTCAAGACTTTTTTGCTTCACTTCTTTGTGATCGACAAGATATGCCCCCATTTCTAGATTTTCGCGCACAGTCAACGAACCGAATACCAATCGCCCTTGCGGCACAAACGCAATGCCGGTTTCTAGAAGCCCGTACGTAGGCATTTTGGTGATTTCTTTGTTGCCGAAATAAACTCTGCCGCTCACAACATCGGCTAAATTGAAAACCGCCTTAAGCACCGTGCTCTTCCCTGCTCCGTTGGGACCGATCAAGGCCACGATTTCACCCGAATGCACCTCAATGTTCACATCGTGAATGACGGGAATGTCGTTGTAGCCAGCTGTTACATTATTGATAGTAAGTTCTTCCATTGTTTGTCAGGCGGGATACACTTTGCTTATTTAAGACCTGTTTCGGTCAGGTGATCGCTCTTTGCGAGGTGGTGAATTCTGGATTTTCTTTTTGCGTCAATGCTTATAACGGTTATCGCCGTATTTTCCATTCTATATCGTTCGTACCTATCAAATGGTTTCTTGAGCAGATGTAGGAGCAGCGAAACGATGGGGCCTTGATGGCTTACCAGGAGTATGGTTTCTTTCTTCGGTGTTTTCGTGAGTCGCTTGTAGAACGCGACGACTCTTTTTTGAACATCAAGAAGCGACTCTCCTCTCGGCGTCCGGAATTTATAGAACGGCAGGCCAGATTTGACCCTTGCCACCTTATGCTTGAGAAGAGATCTTCCGACAAAAAAACCCATGTTCTTTTCGCGCAGATCTTTTGTGTAAATAACCTTCGCGCGCGGATGATGTAGGGCGATCTCCCGTGTGGTTTCTTGAGATCGTACAAAATCACTTGCATAAATAGTGTCTATCTTTTCATGTCTGAGTGCGCGCGCGAGTGCCTTGGCTTGTTTCTTGCCGACCCTGTCAAGTCTATTTCTCGATCCCTGAACGATTTTACGGACATTTTCCTTGGTTTGTCCGTGTCGTACAATAATTATTTTCATTTTTGTTTAGAACCTATCTCAATGAAAATCACGTAGCGAAGCGGATGCATTTTTGAACGAAAACCCCGAAGCTCGACGAGGGTATACCCATAGGTACGCCGAGGAGAGATGAGGGGCTTGTAGCCAAAAATGCGCCGCTGCAGTAGTGAGATTTCATTGAGATAGGTTCTAGGAACAAGAGGCTCTCTATACTTGTTCTCCTAGGTATGACTTTATTACTCTCGGATCGTTCAATACATCCCGTGGTTCGCCTTCAGCGATGACTTCGCCCGCATCCATTACAATTACCTTATCCGCGAGATTCCTGATAAATTCGATGTCGTGTTCAATTATAAATACGGTGTCCCCGGTATGTGCCCGGCGGCGCAGCAGTATATGAATAATCTGTTCTCTAAGCACGGGGTTTACCCCGGCAACCGGCTCGTCGAGCATTAACAACGTATGCGGAAAGAGAAATGCCATAGCGAGCGCAAAGAGCTTCTTTTGGCCATACGATAGTTCATCGCCGAGAGCATGAAGTGTTTTTTCCAGTCCGACTTCGGCAAGCGTTTCTTCAAAACGATGTTCGCTATGCTCGGTTTCCCACATTCTGCCCAGTCCATCATCGCCGTTTCTCACAGCTAAATAGAAACTTTCTCGCAGGGTGAGGTTTTTGAATACCCTGGTAGCTTGAAATGTTCTTGAAATTCCTCTCTTTGCTCTTTTGTGTACAGGAAGATGCACGATACTCATGCCGTCAAGTTCTATAACTCCTTTATCCAGCGCCTCAACGCCGGTTATGAGCTGAAATATTGTACTTTTTCCTGCTCCATTCGGGCCGATTAAAGCAGTAATAGAGCTTCGTCCGACCTCAAACGAGCAATTGTCAACTGCTGTAATGCCGCCGAATACTTTAGAAACGTTTGTGAGTCTCAACATATAATTATTTTACGAGCATAGTCCTCTCATAGATTAAAATAACAACCCTCCATCTTTTCACTCATATAAAGATCGAGGGAGTCACGAGAATAAGAAATGTCACTGCCGTAGGATACATTCTCATTAAAAATAGAACCGAATATCAAATAACAATCTTTTAAATCAACCGTGTGATTACAGTAATTACTATTTTGGGGGTTAGTATTATAAAAATTGACTAAAGGAACTGTTTCAAAAAGTTTTCTAAGCTGCTCAAAAAACGGTCGGGAAAAATCATAGTTATGGCCGTATTCAAGAGGATGCCACCCATCTGACCACCAAAAGTCATGATCATAAACAGTAAGGGACAGGGCTGGTGAGTAAATGGATAATATTTCTTCACTGTGGCCGGGCGCCTGGCATTTTCTTTTATACAAAGTACGCTCATTCCTCCACATCATTCTTCTCTGAAGCCTACACTCCGGACACCATGTAGGAGGCGGCACTTTGATCTTTTCGTAAAAACGGAAGTCCTCGGATTCAATCGTGAACTGGTTTCTACAATTTTGGCATGTTTTTCCTTCAGAGTTGGCCATAGGGGTTAAACGTAGAGATTCATTCTAACTCTACCTTGCCTAAAATTCCTTTTGGGCGATAAAGAATAATGATAAGAAGGATAAGCGAGTAGATTATTGCGCGCAGGGCGCCGACGGTTTCGGTTGGAAATGGGAGAAAACGAAGCAGTTCGGGCAGCAATGTAAGACCGGTTGCAGCAATAATTATGCCTGGCACGGACGCGAGTCCCCCGACGATGACGAAGGTTAAAACAATAATGAGTTGCGGGAGATAAAAACTGACCGGATCGATAAATCCTAAAAACATTGCCAGAAGCGCGCCGGAAAACCCAGCGCCGATTGAAGATAGTACAAAAGCGATTATTTTTACGCGGAACGTGTTTTTTCCGAATGTTTGCGCCGCGAGTTCGTCGTCGCGGAGCGCGGCCATGACGGTTCCGAGCGGACTTCTCTGAAGTTTAATCGCAAAGAATGACAGCAGCGCGGCGCATGCGGCGGCAAAAAATGCGAATGTCGAACTTTGAGAAATTGCCGCCGGTCTTATGATACCGGGAATTCCGAGCGCTCCGCGGGTTATAGATTCAAGATTCATAAGAAGAATAGTTATGACAAGCGAAAACCACAAGGTCATAAGCGCAAGATAATCTCCTCTCACCCGTTTCGTGAGAAACGATAAAAGCAGGGCAAACGGAATCGGCGCGATGCAAGCAAGTGCAAGGCTTATGGAAGGATTCAGATCAGCAGCGCGAATCAGGAGGGCGTACGCATATCCTCCAATTCCCATGAGCGCCACGAATCCGAGATTCATGATTCCGGCAAATCCAATCGAGACTTGATATGATACTCCGGCGATAACCCAGATCGCCACGCTCGTTAAGAGATAAATAAGATAATCAATGTTCATAATGTCTTAATTTGCAATTTTTGGTTCTATATCTTTTTCTTACCAAGTATTCCCGTTGGTTTCCAGATGAGAAAAATAAATACGAGCATGAGTGATATCACTTGCTTGTACGCCGCGTTCCAGAACCAGCCGCCGAGTTCTTCCGCGGTTTGAATCACGAAACTTCCGAGCATTGCGCCGGGAACAGAACCCACTCCTCCAATCACCGCGCGGGAGAAATCTTTAATCGCGATATCCACCCCTTGATTCGGGTCCAGGTTATATTCAAGTGAGGCGAGAATGCCCGCAATCGAACAGACGGTCGCCGCGATAAGCATGGCGTTTCTGCGGGAAACGCGCGCAGAGATGCCCACGATTTCTGCTACTTCCGCGTTGTCGGCCGTCGCCCGGAGCGCGGTGCCGACTCGGGTTTTTTTTAAAAATGAATAGAGCGCAATCCATGCAAGCGCGCTTACCGTTACAATAATAATTTGCCACCATGTAATTGTTGCATCACCAAACGCGATCGGTTCAAGATTTTTGATTGGAAGATTGATAACCTTGGTACGCGAACCGAATATCGCAAGAAAACTGTTTTGTAAAAGAAGGAGAACGCCTGCGGATGCGATCATGGCGATCACCTGCGAGAGTTTCCGGTTCCGGCGCAAACGTTCGTAAATGAATCCGTTTATGAGGAGCGCGACCGTGATCGTTACCACAGAGGACAAAAGAATCCCGATCAAAATCGTCGCCCCATGCTGAAGCGCGGCAAAAAAACTGTACCCCGAAATCAAAACAAGCGCGCCCTGCGAAAGATCAACGATTTTCGCAACATTGAGAAATACCGAAAACCCCGATGCCATGAGGCCGAACAGAGCCGCGGGAATCAACGTATTGATAAGAAGTTGGAGCGCAATTTCCATGATTCAAGACCTCTTGCATAATAACTTTTCGTCGCGAAATTTTTCAATTTCGAGCGAGCCCAGGAGCGACGACGAGATTGTATACGAAGTATACGTCGAGGAGGAACGACGAAGGCGCAGCCGAAATTGAAAAATTGCAGCAGAAAGGGTTATTATGTAGGAGGTCTTTAGATTGTAGCACCGCTCGCGCTTGAATTAAAAGAATCCCGGCGGCAGTCGGGATTCTTTATAATTTCTGTTGGCGTTACTCCGGCCGAACCGTTTCAAGAGGTTTTACCTCGCCATTCCTCAGTTCAAGAATCTGATACTCGGCAAGCGGGTCGCCGTTGGAATCGAATGTAAGCGACCCCAGCACATGTTTCCAATCCTTTACCGTATAGAGCCAGTCTTTTACTTTCATCGAGTCGTCCCCTGCCGTTTCAACCGCCGTTTTCAGAAGATAAAACTGCGAGTAGTAATTCGCCATAAAACTTGGGAACGCGAGTTCTTCATTATTGTTTGCGGTCTTGTAGGCGGCAACAAATGCTTGCGCCTCGGGAGTTTCGGCATTGAAGTACGGTTCGATACCGACGACGCCCTCAAGCAATTTCGCGTTCTCTTTTACTACGTCACGGCCAGGAAGCACTTCAGCGGTAAGAAGCTTTGCAGTAATTTTTTGATCACGAAGTTGTTTTACGAGCAGCAATCCGGATGCGGGCGTCTGCGGCAAGAGATAGACAACATCCGGTTTAGCCGTTTTCACTTTCAAAAACTGGGTGCGAAAATCGGTATCGCCTTCGTTGTAGACTTCGTCAGCGGTTACTTTTCCGCCAAGGCCAATAAAGAATTCAGTAAATACTTTCCGAAGACCCTGCGTGTAGTCTTTGTTTTCGGAGACAACCGCCACGGTTTTCGCCTCCATTGTGTTATACGCATATTGGGCTGCAATTTTTCCTGCAAGCGCATCAGACGGCGCTGTTCTGAAAATATAATCTCCTGCATTCGTAATGTCCGGGCTTGTTGCTGAAGGCGAAATCCAGAGAACCTCTGAAGATTCGGCAAGCGGAGCGCCGGCTAATACTTCGCTCGAACAGACCCCGCCCAAAATATATTTCACCTTGTCGACGTTCACCAATTTCTGCGTTGCGGCTGATGCGCTCTTCGCATCACATTGCCCGTCTTCCCAGATGACCTGGAATGTTCTGCCGCCTATGCCGCCCGAGGCATTGATTTCGTCCACTGCCAATTGTCCTGCTTTTTGAATCGGCAGACCGTATGCCGCTCCATCGCCAGTGAGCGGTAACATGGCGCCGACTTTAAGCGGAATTGTTTTTTGTGCGCCTGGAGTTATCCCTGACGGCGCTTCGCTGGTCGGCGGCTCAAGTCCCATAAACAAATACCACACTCCCCCTACTACGAGTAATGTTACAATTATCCATATAAGACCTTTCATTTCATTTTTAGAATCTAGAATGTGGAATGTAGAATGTTTTTCTAGCTTCTACTTTCCATTTTCTAGCCCCTTGCTGTAATTAGTTTTTATGATAGCAAAATATGCGAAAAGGTCAAATGCAATTTGTGTGGGAAATTAAATTCTGCACGATGACGTTAAGGTCCATGAAATTAAAATGACTCAACTTGCGTTGAGCCGTGTTTCGCCTTGCCCCTTAGATGACAAGAACCTCTACGCGGATTTCGGGAAATCTTTCTTCAACTATCCGTGCTGCCTTAAATACGTCACTCCGTTCCATATCGCATCTGCCTTTTGCGTGGCCGACAAGAATTATTTCTTCAATGTGATGCAGCGTGCGGGAAATTTCCATGCTTCGTAAAGTATGATCTCTGAAACACGACTGATCTTCGGTAACTATTCTACGGGCGCCCCCGTACGTCGTGAGTACGTCAAACGATTGAACTCCGGCTCTTTTAACGGCAGTACATGCAGCCTGCCATGCTCCGGTTTCAGAACAACTAAATACAAGAGCCTTACAGGTATGAGCCGCTGGGTAACTGTTAAAGTCAGCCTTCGCAAAACGAAAGGTAGTGGTCAGTTTTTTAACAATCGACGGTTCGATTTCTTTAAATTTTCTCAGCCAGTCGCTTACTACTTTTTCCGCTTCGTTCATCTGGGAAAAAAGAAAATTATATTCTTGATCGGCGTCTCCGCTGAACTCTTTCAATCCTCCATATGCGCCACAGTCGCTGTGAGTGGTAAGCGTGATATCGTTTACTGTCGGAGAAAACTGAAATTCCTCGAGGAACTTCTCCCAAAAGCGAAAATCGATACAGGTTATAACGGTTGGCTGACCGGCAATAACTGAAAATTCGATATTGAACAAAGCATGATCTTTGTCCCAGGGCTTTTCCGGTTGCACAAGGTTTTTTGCGCCCCCAGGCATAGCGATGAGATCGAACCTGCAGTTTTGCCAAGGGTAAGTTTTTTGTCGATCCATGTGATGCGTCCTCCCCCGCCCCATTCGGTGTAGTAAAGAAGGTTGCTAGTTATTATGTTAGCAAATAATATATTTCATGTCAAGGAATTGAAAAACCCCTTAGCGTGCGGCTTTTTTGACGAGGATTTCATAAAAATAAGGGCTTGTAAATAGATAACCTTTGCAGATTCGGTTACAGATTTGCCCCAGATTCGGTTTTTCCGATTGAGCGGAATCTGAAGCGTAGCAGCGCTACGGTGAAGATTCTGCGATTGAGGAAAAGCCGAAGATGGGGTGAAGATGGAAGCGAGATGGGAAGGTTATCTATTTACAAGCCCTAAGTATCAATCAAGGACATCGCGCCGCTGGATATATTCAAAATAACTCGTCTGGAGGTGTTTCGCGGCGTTGTCCGAAGTTTCAAGAACGATGTTCATGAGGTGAATGTTCGCCAATGCATCATTGTTGGGTAACTGGGAAATGAGGGTTCCTTTCGGCCCTTGATCCGACTTTGAGGGGTCTACGTAAAACTGAACTTTTTCTCCGGGATAATATCGCGCTTCAATCTGGTGGTACTTTCCGTTCAGTTCTGACCTAAGAAGCACTGACGCCTCATTACTTGTGCCGTCTCGACTCGAAACGCCATAGAGGGAATTATTCTCTATTTTAAAACCGTAATACTGATCTCCTCGTGCATTGAGGGCTTTTCCAACCACGAAGTATGCCTTCAGATTTAAACTGTCGGCGATAAATGCAGTCCTGAAATAACTTTTCTGCGAAAAAGTTATCAAGCCTTGCCAGACCGGCTGCTTGAGGATATATACCCTATTTCCTTCGCGCGGCTCTGTGGTCAGCACAAACTGGGTGCCGTCGGCCCTTGCATTCCCCTCTGCGGTGAAACCGGCGAGCGTATCAAAAAACGTCATCCAATGAAACGTCTTTTTCCATGCGGTATCTAACAAATCATCGGCAGATATTCCGGCGGTTACATTTTGCGCCAGAGATCGACTAACGAGTTCAACTGCCTGGCGTGAAAGATCAAGCGCTTGCTTTTGAAACGATTGGGGCAGCGCGGAATTTTGAGCAACCGACGTAAGGAGTGCGGCGCTCAATTGAAGCAAGAGAATAAGTGATGCGATGTTCATACTTTTATTATACTACTTCCCGCCCGGATGCCAAAATGTGTAGTGTGAAAAAACCGGCACGTGCCGGTTGCTAGAATACGAATATGATCGCGTATGTTGGCTGGACTACATCCTCTCCTTTTTGATTTTTGAACAAAACCGCTACGCGGTATCGCCATGAAGATAACGACTCTTCCACGATGCATCGAATTGTAAGCTCATCCCCCGCCTGGATAGATTTCACAAATCGCAAAACTCCAAGTTCGCCAAGCACTATGGTGTTTTTTCCGCCGAATCTCTGCAGGGGCCTTGAGATAAAAGCAGTTACAAGCGTCCCCGGCGCGCCAGCATCTGTTATGCCGAGTTTTGCACGCACATGCGCCGTCTGCGCATCATTTGGATCATAATGAATCGGGTTTTCGTCTCCTACCATCAGTGTAAATGAATCAATGATAGCCTTTGTAATACGAACCGTATACGATGTTCCGTCTCCCGGTCGCAGCACGTTTTCTCCTTTTCGGTTAAGTCAATCCCTATATTGCTTTAAAAGAGCGTTACTAAACTGTAGTATCTATCAAATGCTGAGGACGGTCAAATGAAAAGCTGTTGTCGCCCCGCGGCAAGCCCCATAGAAGTTTTGCTTTGTACGGGGCAAACTGCGGGGTATTCGGCGAAGGAGAATAAATATGGAACTCCGCGTGGTTCTGCGTTACAACCCGAAAGCCTCAGGCCTTCGGGCACCGCCAGAAAATGTTTTTCTGACGGGGCTCCAAACTGGGGAAGAAAAAAGGCTTCACGCAGGAAGCGGGAAGCCCAATTTACAGTGCTAAAACAGCAGAATGGAGAAAAACGCGACAATGACTGCGGCAATGACCACCTCACGCCATAACTCTCGCGGGTGCTCCTCCGTACGGGGAATATCAACTGCCACGGAAGGACGCAACAAATTAATCTGTTCCGTAATAAAACTAATCGCCTCGTCCACCTTTTTTTCGTCGTCTAAAACGAATATTGCTCCGTTTGTGCGGTTTGCGATGGCGGCAAGCGTTTCGGTCTGTAGCCGGGTTTCCTGTCCTTGCCATTGGATACGGAGAGTATCGATAACCTCTTTCACCGCCGGATTTTGCAGCAATCTACCGCTCGCGTTTCCAATAAGATGATCAAGTGTCAACAACTTTGAATACCCCTGTTGCGTTCCCACGGCCACGGTAATAACATGCATGTTCAGCCGTCGGTACTGCGTGAAGATGCTGTCCAAGCGCCGATACTCGTCATCCTCAAGCTCGTCATCGCCGTCGGAAAAAAGAATAACCGCACTCGGCCGACCGGCTAAAACTCCGCCCTCGTATCCGCTCAGCGTATGTCCGAGAACTTTCGGCAGAATCTGCGTATACACGGTATCTTGTCTCGCCAGCGCAAGCGGGATATGGCTAACCGCGTTTACCAAATCGGTGTTCCACGGCGACTCATTGAGAATATCTTCCTCAATAACTTCAGTGCGAAGTATTTCTTCAATAAATCGGTCGTAATCAATTGAAATTGGAAGTTTGGCCCGGGAATCCGCGTCAAAACGAAAGTACGCAACGCGATCACAGTCCCGGCGTATGCCGCCGCGCCGTTCAAGCTCAAGCAAAATCTTTCGAGGAAGTTCCAGCCGATCCGGCTTCACATCGCGCGCATACATGGAAACGCTTGCGTCAACCGCGCCAATAACGTTTACGCATCCGCCGGCAGACATAATGACCGGCGCGGATCCGTACGGCCGCATAAGCGCAGCCATCAACAATGCGGTTATTAAAACCGGGAACAACCAAAACCGCATTGCCCCGCCGATCGGATACTTTGACCCGTGCGTTTTTCGCATCCTCACGAGAAGTTTATAAAGGTATGCAAGTGTAAATAACGCAAACAAAACTCCAACGTAGTATACGAGATCAAAAAACTGCGGATCAAGAAAACGAATATCCATGGGTATCACCCTTTTCGATTCCGACGGCCTTCGCCGCCCTTTCGAGACTCATCAAGTTTGTTTCCTCGTTCGGGTAAATCGCCACGCCCCGGTATGCGAAGCTTCACGCCAGGAGTACGACTAACATTCTTAAGCATCTGTTCTGCGGTCTTTGGGTTTATCACCAAATCATAATTATACCGATCCACCTCGTTCTCAAATGGTCCGTAGCGCAGCGCCTTTTCAAATACGGCTGCCACGCTGGTCGTAACCGCTTGCAAAGCCTCTCTCCGTTCTCCGGCAGCATACTGCGTATGATAAAACTTTGACCGCGCAACGCCGTAGAGATGGCACGCATAGAAATCCTTTTGTTCGTCGCAGCGCGTCAGAAGCGCTTCCACATCCGAATGCGTATAGTTCTTCATCAGAATCTGATATAACGCCGCATACACCCAAGCATCGCGCGATGCCTCGGGCGCAATCCATCGGCCGAGAAACCTCCAACGCGCGATATTTTTGTATTCCGCAAGCAGCCGCGGATAATAGCGATTAACAACAAACGGATCCTCGGCGCGAATGCCTTCCGCATACTGATCCAGCGTTTCATAAAATCTTCGGGCCGCAACCATGGGCCGGCTCACTGCGTACAAAACGCCGAATATCGCCACAGCGAAAACAATGCGCCACGCACGCACGCGCGATCGCGAACGCAGATCTTTTCTCTTCATTTCCGCCTCCGTGATGTATATATGAAGAATCTACCCATTATAATAAATGAGGGGGGCAAAAAATGCAAACCGCTTACGAACTCAAGACCTCTTTTAAAAAAATCGCCCCCGGCTTATTACGCTCATGGGGCGTTATGTATTATATCCATACTCAACCTCAACCAAGATACCGATGAAACACCCGAAACAAAGAAACGCGAACGAAATCAACAGCGCGTGCGGCCGAAGCGATATCCGCTCGGCTCGCGTCGTAACAAGGATATCGTACTCCGGGAGCTTGCGATCAATCCGCTCAAGCACTTTCATCAACGCCGTTTCTCCTTCTTTTTCCTGACGGATTTCAAAATACTCTCCGCCGTATTCACCGATCGCAACGCGCATACTGTCAATATTCGGAAGCTGACTATCTCCTCCACCGGCCAGCGCAATCTTTTCCCGGTTCGGTTCTACGACAACCAAAAACGACATCACGCGCGCTTGTTTCAGTTTTTCAAGTTGCGCTCTCGGAACTTTATTCACGGCGGCGTCGGTTATTACAACCACGCCTCTTTCAAGCGTATCCGATGCCCCACCCGAAGTAAGATAGAGATGTAAGGCATCGAGCACGCGAACAAGGTTCGTACCTCCGCTGATCCCTTCCCCAACAATACCAATCCGCCCTGTTGGAATCGGAGAATCGCCAAACGCCATCCCTTCAAGAGAATCCACGGTCGCTCCGGGAACTTTTCCACGGAGCACCAAAAGCGGATGAAGTCTTCCCACTGCAATCCACGGCGCGTCAAACGCGCGCATCAGAAAAACGGTCCCATCCGTAATAAAATCTTCTATTTTATGCGGACTGTCGCTGAAGATAAACAAACATGCGCGATCGTTTTTTCCGATTCGTTTCGCGAGGGTTTTATAAAGAGACGTCCATATCACTTCAGCCAGGGAACGATTCGTTCCGGCGAATGGAAATGCCATCGAGCCCGATGCATCAATAACGTAGCATACTTCGCGATACGGAATGCGCTGTTCATACACGCCGCGCTTGATATACGGATCCGCGGCAGCTACAAGCAAAAAAAATGCAGCCGGAATAAAACATGCAAGCGCCACAGTCTTGGCCGTTTTGCCAATAAACGCATACCATCTGCGCTTCGTATAGCTATGGCCCGACTGTCTTCTGGTGCGCGGCGATCGCACAGCGCGTTTTATCAAAATTGCAATTACCAGAGCAATCACGCCGAACATTGCAAGTTTTGGCGAACCAAACATCACCTCTTCAAGGTCAACGCCGGAAAGAAACTTTACATGACGGATAAACAACTCCAACAGCGGATACTGCATTCCAGCTTCTCCGTTATGCGATGTTTTTAATTAACTACCTGCCATCATATATCAGAAACCTCTTTTCTGCAAGAAATTTGTGAAATACACAAAACAAAATCCCCCTGCTGCTTTTGCGCAACGCGGGGGTTTATATGTTATACTCGTATTCAATCGCAACCAGAATGCCAACAAACGCGGAAACGGCAAAAAGCACAAATGCTGCCGCGAGAATCGGTCCGTGAATGTACACGCGCTCTTGTATCGTTTCGGCAACAACTGCGGCTTTTGGTATTTCACGGTTGATATCTTCAAACGCGCGGCGCAATTCTTTCTCGGCATCAACGCCTTTCTTAATCGTATAAACCTTACCTCCGTATTTCAGAACCTCCGAAATAAACTGCGGAACGGCGGTCGGTTGATTCCATTCTCCTTCCTCGTAATACTGCGTTGCTTGCCTGGGAGGAACTATATAGATAACGATCACCAAGATGTTACGATCGCGCAGTTGCTGCAGCTGTTGCTCCGGAATGGACGAAACATCGGTATCTGTTGTAATCATCAGCGCTTTCCGCAGCGTATCCGGCCGGGCATACGCATCATAATACGGAATAATCGCGTCAAACGCCCGCGCAATGTTGGTCCCACCCTCTTGATCAAGAAACACAAAGCGTCCTTCCGGCGCATTCACTCGATCCGGATCCACCGCAGTGAGCGCCCAGCGAGCGTCGTATACCTTAAAGAAGAACGCCGCCCAGTCGGTTGTAAAATCCTCAATTTTATGCGGGTTGGAAGAAAACATCCAGAAACACGAACGGTCTTTTTCGTCTTTCCGCATCACCAAAAAATCCAACAGTACGGTTCGGGACAGCTCCGCCGAAGAAATTCTGCTCCCTTCGTCAGCCGGATACGTCATTGAATCTGATCCGTCCTGAAGATAACAAATCTCGCGCGAATACGTTTTTTCTTCAACGCGCGAGTATGCAAGATACGGCGTGGCAGAAGCTGCAATAAGTCCCAAGAGCGCCGCCGCAGCAGGTACAAGCGCCGCGAGCATAAGAATCCATACCGTGGTATTCCGCCGTTTTCGCCGGCGGTCAGAAAAATAGCCGGAACCGGGTCGCGTAATCCTTCGCGCACGGCTCCGGCTTATGACAAAACGAATAAAAACTACCGCACCAAGCGCGCCGAAAAGCAGAAGTGCCGTATTCGGCGTTTCAAACAACACTTCGGAAAAATCTATTTCAGATAGCCTAGTAATATTCTCAACCAGGAGTTTCAGCGCGGCACCCATGGTTTATCGCCTCCGCCTGCCGAGTCGTTCCAAAAATAATCTGATGCGAACGAACGGCCGCTTGACTTCGCCGTATACTTCTTTTACGCGACGGGAACATTCTCGAAGAACGCGTTCCGCGCTATCCAAAAACATCATCGCGCGCAGCCGATCCCAGCGCATACGTCCGATGAGTTCATTCAACTCGCTGCTATATCCCGAAAGGATTTCAGGGCTTTGAACCGACTGCTCCAAGATATCCACAAACCGAATCAACAGCGCCTTATACCGTCCATCGGAATAATTGTTTTCAACGTACTCGCGCAAGCTCTTCGGCCCTCGATTTCGCGCAACACCGAGAACAGAAAAAAGGAAAATGTGAAGATCGCCGCGAACCGCAAACTGTTTTTCAGAGATATCCGCAGTTCCCCGCTCCTCTGCCACAATCATTTCCTCAATGCTTTTCTTAAGATTGCTCCACGCCTTGGCGGGCGCATGCTCCATAAACGGCCGGGCTTCGATATGCGAAAATGTTTCTTCCGCATCGTCAGCATTCGGTCGTCTCTTCCGTTTTGCATCTGAACGCCACGCAGTGACAAGCGCAAACAAGATAAAAAGAATGCCGAATCCCGGGAGCATCCACGATGCGTATCCCCAGCGCTTTGCAACACCGGCGTAACTGCCGATATTGTTATCATACCGGACATTCATATACGGCGACGGAGCAACGCTGGTAACATAGAATACCACGATTGAATCAGACTGCATGGTACGCGTAGTCGCCGCTTGCTTGTTGTCGCCAATTCTCTTACGCACGGTTTTAAACCAAATCGGCGGAATCTTCTTTACTCCTTTTGCCGGACTGATAATCCGCATGGTAAAAGTAACATACGTGCGTACCCATCCATCCAGTTCGTCTTCCGTAACGGAAACGCCAAGAAGCTCAAACGGGTGCACGGACACAACATCAGGACGCATATCATGAACCAAAAATTCAACTATTTCTCCGCCCTCGGACAAATCAACGTGCTCTTCAACAATGGTCATGGTGAACGGCTGGTTCGTACGCACAACGGCCGGCTCCGGTCCCAACTGCGGTTCGGGCGTGATAACGCGGCTCTCGGCATACGAGTCGTCATCATTCTGCTGTGCGGAATTGAAGTGCTTAAACGCCGCGTAGGCGCTTAGCGCAAAAACGGACAAGGCAACGGCGGCCGCGCCGAACGCTGTTCCGTTCATCCAAAAACGAGTTTGACTCTGATTCGCGCGCATCGCCCGTTACCTCCTTTCTGCGAGTAGTTTGGTAAGGGTTTGGTAATGATCGCCGTATTGGAATACCGTGCATGAAACATTGATACGCTTAAACTCGTCAATCATTTGTTCGCGTCGTTTCAATATCTCGTGGTGCTTTCTCCGCGCTTCACGCACGGACACGCTCGTAATGACGCCCGTCTCCGGATTTTCGTCCGGAATATGTCCGAACCACCCGCGAATGCGAGCAAACTCATTCGGGTCATCAAGAATACAGCACATCACGTCGTGCCGAGCGGCAAATGATCTCATCAGCGCTGAAGATGCAAGGCTTTCGCCGCCGACAAAATCGGAGAGAATGGCCACAACCGAGGGACGCGTATATCGCCCACGCACATGCGATAGTGCGCGGAAGAAATTAGTCGGCTGCCCCGCGACACGTTCGGCTTTTTCAAGAATTTCCCAAAAAGAATAAATGGACGATGCGATGTAATAACCGTGCCCTTTGCCCGGTTTCGGCGGAATATCCTGAACGACTTGATCCGTAAATAACACCGCGCCAACCGGGTCTTGATCATGAACGGCGGTAAACGCAAACGCCCCTGCAAGTTCAAGCAACAACATTGCCTTCTCTTGCCGGTCTACGCCAAACAGCATGGAATGCGACACGTCACAGACGAGCACAACCGGAACCACCCGTGTTTCACGATATTCGCGTACCAACAACGCATCTTCGTCCGTATCATCCGTCATATCCCACGCAATCTGCCAAAACGCATGTTTTTCCGGATCGTATTCAGCGAACTGTTGAAAATCAAATCCCACATTGCGGAACACGCTTTTATGTTCGCCAAAACGCGTATGCGGAGATCGAATGCGCACCGGAAGTCCCCTTCCTATGCCCCGGAGACGCGCAATGGCTTCGTCGCGCGTAAAAAGCATATTAAGTCTCCACGCGCGTATTTTTAATGATTTCCCGGACAATACGATTGCGAGAATACCCGGCTGCCTCGGCTCCCGCCACAAGAAACAAACGATGACCCATCACATGCGGCACAATCGTCTGAATGTGCTCAACGGTAATTTTGTATGGTTTGTCGTTGTGAAGCCTTGACTGGTCAAATTTCGTATCGTCCGCCTGCCACAATCCCAGCAATTCGGTAAACGCATACGCGCGCGCCGCGGCGAGGAAGTGAAACATCGAACGCGTAGACATGCCAACGGCAACATACCGATCTACCAGCCCGAGTAACGCCGGATCATGCGCATACTTACGTTCACATCCGGGTCGCGAATTTTCCACGAGTCGCTCGGCGTATTCTTCCGCACTGTCAGTAAGCTCAATAGCTTCAAGCGATAACTCCGCAACATCCAAAATATCAGACAACGAAACGCAGCGTTCAATTCTTTTATCCATCATCGGTTCTCTCAAAAGCCTTTTTTCTTCCCTGCGATCCGGATACCCAATGACCGCGCTATACGTAAACCGGTCAAGCTGCGCTTCGGGAAGCAGATACGTGCCTTCCTGCTCAATGGGATTTTGCGCGGCAATCATCCAAAAGAATAGACGATTCCGAGGATCTCCATCAACCGGATACAGCAACCGCGGCACGCTTACCACCGCCCCTTTTTCGGAATCAATGTGCGTTTCAATCAACTCACGTTCCTCCATTGCCGAAAGCGAAGCGGATTGCGTTTTCGGCGTTGCCCGAGAGATTTCATCAAAAAAGAAAATATTCGTGGCAAGCTTTCCGTCAATCCAATGATATCGGTTATTCACCCTATCATACATGTGAAATCCAAGAAGGTCGCTCGGCCTCAAATCCGGCGTGCCGTTTTCACGGGTATATTTCGCGCTAATGCTGACGGCAAGCTTGCTCAACAAATCACTTTTTCCCTGCCCCGGAACATCATTAAAAAACATATGCCCGGCGCCATACGCCTTTCCCTCTCTGGTGCTGTATTTTACCCGAGTTACCAATGCGACAAGAGCCAAATTAATTGCCGGTCGAATGCCGAAAAGAAACCATTCCAATTGTTCTCTAATGCTCAAAAGCGTCTCTCGTGCACGGACGAGATCCATCGGTTCACTCCGTATGAAGTTGTAATATGCTACTTAATAGTATATATAAAGCTTTGTTCGGCGTCAACAAAAATGAAAAGACCCCGCAGGAAGCAGGGCCAAAAATACTACGGTACATTCATGATACGCCGATACAGTGCGCGCACTTCCGGGTGAGAAACCGCCGTAATAACGGCTATATCATACACTATCGTAATCCAAGAAAGAAACTCTTCCGAATTTTTTAACTCTCCTTTTGGACCATACTCAAGCCGCGGCATCGGTTCTGCGGTAACCGCTCCTAAAACAAGAAGTCCCTGGGGATAGAGCGAAATAAACACCGGTCCGCCGCTAAGACCCGCAAGCCGCGTATTGTGGTTATCGTCCAGATCAACCTCGCCATACCTATTTTTGCGATATCGCAGCCGAACCAATTCATTCGGAGAATCAGGAGCTGCGAGTCCGCGAATCGCCACTTGTTTATTCGACGTCATTACATAACCGGGCAAACTGTCAAACGAAAACTCCATTTGCTGCTTCGGATCGCCGAACCGAATGCCGTAATATTCCGAAAACACGGATAGCGGACGAAAGACAGTAGGACCGTACCGTCCGAAGTTTTTCGCGCCCAATCCGGGAGGATGCAAATGAATGCCAACCAGCGCAACCCGATTTCCCATCATAATTGTATCGGTCGCTAACGGAACCGGGTCCGGAAATATACCCGCATCAAACGGGTTGATAATTGCAACCGCCGCAATATCCTGCGTTTCTGCTCTATCTATCCTCATTCCGTCATACACGCGGCCATTGAAAAAAATCCGAATCTTTCCAACCGGAACCACATCAAGCGGCTCAACCACGTGGTACGCAGTAAAGAAAACCCCTTTGTCTTTCCTTACCAACCATCCCGATCCCATCAAAACAGGTTTGCAATGAATTTCCAAAACCAACAGCGCCGCCGTTGATCCAAAATCTTGTTCATACGTGTCGCCGTACCCGCAATCGCTCTTCTTTGGCTCATCGTCGTCGGCGCTATCGCCGCCGCACCCTAAAATCCCTGCGCACATACACATCAACGAAGCAACCGCGTACAAATGACGCGTCCGGTACATAACGCCTCCTGTCACGCAAAGTATCAATGTTCTGCTCCCTACGATAATACAAAAAACATAGATTTGCAATCTAATTGACGAACACTTGCCATCTTTGCCATAGTGTATATAGCTCTTTGCGCTCTTTAACATAAAGACTGTAAGAAGGGATATCGCGCAGTGATGAGGAAATCGGCAGTCGCAGGCATAGGAAGATTGGGTTGCGCCGCGCTTCTGGATCGCACGCCTACCGACATTATGAAAGAGGCGTTTGCGCTAGCGCTTCTCGATTCAGGGCTCGCTATGGATGATATTGACGCACTCATTATATGCCCTGCCTCTATCGGCGAACCCCGGTTCATGCCGGCGCATTATCTTGCCTCAAAACTCAATCTTGAACAATCGCTGCGTTACTGCGGCTCCACATCCACGGGCGGGGCAGGTCCAATAAGCGCTCTTCTTCTCGCAGATACGCTCATTGCGGCACAGCGAGCAACCGCTGTTGCAATCGTTGCCGCAGACACCCTTGTCTCTCTCCCTCCGGCTGACATGCTTGAACGGATTCGCACCGTTGACAAAATGATCAACCTGGATGATTTTGCCGACAATTCCAAACCGATTGTACCTCGCCTCTATGACGCCATTGCCGCCTGGCACATGAACGCATACGGCACGACCCGGGAACAACTCGCCATGGTGCCGGTTCTGATGAGCAGACAAGGCATCCGGCATCCGCAAGCAATGAACCACAAAGAGTTTACGCTTGATGAAGTGGTGAATTCAAAAAGGGTTTCTGACATAAGCACCATGCTTGAATGCGCGCGGCCCGCAGACGGCGGCGGCGCGATTATCGTAACTGACGCAGAACGCGTGAAAGATGTAAAGCAAAAACCCGTGTATATTCTTGGCGGAGGAGAAGCCGCGGGCCTCGAATTTATGCCGAAAACAATCTCTGAAGAAATGTTTCCGGCTAGACGAGCCGTTCAACTCGCATTCCGCGAAGCCGGACTAACGGTTTCGAATATCCGCTCATTCGGTATTTACGATTGCTTTCCCATCTGTTTCTTGAAATGTATTGAGGAAATTGGGCTCGTAGGAACAGGCGCCGGAGGAACATGGATCGAGGAACGATATCAACATTATTCCGCACAAGATCCTCGCGATGAATTTCCGATAAACACGCACGGCGGGTTGCTTTCGTTCGGTGCGCCATGGGAAGCGGCGGCGATCTTTTCCATACTAGAGGCCGTGGAACAAATCCGCGGGATCGCCGAAAACCGGCAGCTTCAAAATCCTTCCCCTGCTTTGGTATACGGCAACGGAGGCGTCTTCACCTCTGCCGCAGTTGCGATATTGGCTTCGTAACATGGTTATCCCGCGTTTTAAAACGCGGGATTTGTTAACACAAATTTGATATGCGACAACAGAATGTTATTCTTATTTTGGTTCCATAAACTTTCTGTACGGAGAGAACATGAGTTCGAATACGCACTTCCGAACAACCTTCACGATACCGAAAGAAGAACAAGAGAATCTGAAATCCTGGCTTGAAACCCACAAAGAAACGTGTCCGTATATGAAAACGGGGATCGGACCCGCAGAATATCACCTTACGTTCCTCCAATTCATGCCGCGAAACCCGCCGCAAAATTACTGTATCTCAATTGATTGTAGGTGTGGAGCAGGCGTTGATATCACGCATTTACGATGATTAATTCGATAAGCAACTCTTCCTGCGTCTTCGAGGCGCGGGTTTTTATTTTCCGAGTGAGCGCAAAAATCAAAAGGTTTAATTTGACTATTCTTCAATTTTTGAAATACAATGGCTATAGCAATAATTCCTTGATAATTCACAAGCGGAGGCGCATGAAAGCGAAGTTCGGCTCTACGATAGCGCAAGCAGAAGAAGCGAGAGACAAAACCCCGCATGACAGTTTCCTTTCCGGACTTTTCGACTCCCAAGCGCGGTTTGAACTCGCATTCCCGTATCCCAAGCAGTCAGAAGACGATCGCGTTGAGGGACAAAAGATTTTGGATGCACTAGATGAACTTCTGCGAAAAACGGTGAACGCAAATGAAATCGACAAGAGGGGGGAAATATCCGATGAAGCGCTCGAGGGCTTCAGACGGCTCGGCCTCACCGGGGTGAAAATCCCTAAATCGCACGGAGGCCTGGGCCTCTCGCAGGTAAACTACATGCGCCTTGCGGAACTTTTAGGTTCACGGGATGCAAGCATTGCAGCGCTTATCTCCGCGCATAACTCGATCGGGGTGCCTACGCCGCTTATGATGCTCGGCACCGAGGAACAAAAAAACGAATTTGCGCCCCAACTTGCCGCCGGAGATTTTTCGGCATTTGCCCTGACCGAAGACGAAGCAGGATGTGACCTTTTCCGTATCAGAACATATGCGGTCAGAATTCGCGATACGGACGGCAGCATCACCGGTTACCGTCTCTATGGAAAAAAACGTTTCACCACGAACCTTACACGCGACGGGAAAACGCCCTTTGCCCGCTGGATTATCTATATTGCGCGCATTGTTGATGACCCATCCGAGATAAAACCGCTCGACACCAAAGAAGATGCTGAAAGCAAAAAAGTATTCGGCGCATTTATCGTAGATACCCGAAACGAAGAACTCACCGTCCTTTGTCGTAATTATTTTACGGGCATTGGGGCGATCTATAACGGAAACTCGCAGCTCGAGGGCGTCTATGTGCCCGAGGGTCGCCGGCTCCGAGTGCGAGATACCGAAGGACGGCCCATCAAAGAAAATGACGGCATCACCGCCGCCTTGACTGCGCTTGGCATCGGACGGCTCACGCTTCCGGCCTGCAGCTTGGGCAACATGAAAAAAACGCTTCAGATTGCACGGCACTACGCTGCGCAGCGAATCACGTTAGGCAGGCCCATCGGAGAACACGAACAGCTGGGAAAATTCTTATGCGATATGGCCGCAAATGTCTACGCAGCGGGCGCGCTCCTTCATATTGCAGGAACCAGAACAGATGAGAAACAAGACATCCGCTTGGAGTCTGCCGTCTGCAAGGTCCTCATAACCGAGTGGGGGCATACGGCTCTGAATGACCGGATTCTTATTCGCGGAGGCCGCGGGATCGAAACCGACGATTCGCTCTTTGCAAAGGGCGAACCAGCATTTGGCGATGAACGCGATCTTCGCGACTCGCTCTTAAACAGGATCGGCGAAGGCGCAAACACCCTGATGAACGTATGGATGGCGCGCGAAGAGCTTGATCCGTACAAAATACGCGGGGATGCCATACTACAGGGCTCTTTGTGGGAAAAAGTGAAGGCAGTACTGTGGTTCATCCGCCAATTCTTAAAACCGCCTTCTCCTGTTGACTGGTCGGATCCGATGTTTGAAAACGCGGGCCCCTTGCTGCACCACATGGAATTCATCCGGCGCCGGGCAAAAGCATTAACCCGGAACACGGTGCTCGCTTCAATCTTCATCCGGGAAAAACTCGAGGTGCGACAACTTGTACTTGCACGGCTCGCGATGAATGCCGCATACCTCTGGGCTATGGCTGCCGTATGCGCCCGTGCCGCAAGCGATGCGCCACGCTACGAAAACAGAGCCTACGAACTTGCCGATTACTTCTGCAAAGAACGGCGCAAAGAGATAGAACCTGCACGAAGCTTATTCTCGCAGATCTTCCGCGACCCGAACGCCGGATGCGTCCATCGTTTGGCAAAACGAATCCTCAAAAAAGAAATGTTGTTTCTGGAAGAAGGAATTATTAAAGTGGTAAACGATTAACCAAAAGGCGGCCGGATAGCCGCTTTTTAATTTTCCGTACTGGTGCAGTATTCTTGAATTAGTCCGAACGCATTTCGCCGCCTGCGGCGGCGAGGAAGTCCCCCCGCAAAAATTCGGAAAGGCGGCGGAGCCGCACCGCTGACAATTTCAAGTTTTTCTTTGGCGGCAACTAATTCAGAATTCGTAGAACGAATACCTAATGTATTTTATGAAAAATTTAGGAAAAAATCAAAAAGAAAAAACCCGCCAGCGGTCTTGCGACATAGCGGGAAGCAGTTGGTCTGCTCAGTCCACCATGGAGAGCTCAGACCGGCAACGCGTGGTAGAGCTTGAGGAGTTTGAGCACCTCGTCTTCCACAGTCTTCGTGCGACAGAACGATCCTCTCTCCCGGAACCTGCGGTAGAGATTACGCAGATCAGCCTTAAGGCTGACCAAGTCAGCGTGATCGGCTACGAGGTCCGTCTCTTTGGGCTCGACGTTGCCAAGAGCTTTCTGCATTGTCCTTGTCATGGTCTTACTCCTTTCTGGTCGCGGCTATCCGCGAGCCAAGACTATGATGATATGGGAATGTGCAATCAAGTCACTGCGGCTCGATCATTCTGTTGCAATCATAGCATAATTGATGCCCGTCGTCAAGCCCAAACAAAAACCAGCATTCCTGCTGTTTTAATGGCCTAAATCTTATGGATTCTTGGGTTAAAAAATTTTCTTCCCCCAAAATTAAAATATGGTTCGAGCCGATGTTTTTCTCCGGGTTCTTTTGCGGTTTTGAGCGGTGCGGCTCACTTCGACTTTGCTCAGTACGAGCCGCCGCCTTTCCGAATTTTCGCGGGGGGAATTCCTCGCCGCCGCAGGCGGCGAAAGCGGTTCGGGCTAATTCAAGAATACTGCACCACGTAGGAAATTGCAAGTTTGTGTATGATGCCACCCACTTTTGGATTCCACGGGTACATGAGGAATATTTTGACCTTGTAACGATAGCATAAATTGGAC
>Ga0155700_114_pt2 | contig 31758 bp, 27 predicted proteins | sample RifCSPlowO2_01_FD_107357 | JGI IMG/M metagenome (GOLD analysis project Ga0155700, IMG submission 107357) | Parcubacteria group bacterium RIFCSPLOWO2_01_FULL_48_18 | reverse complement strand
CCCCTTGATACCGGTATATTTGCAATGCCAATGATTAAAAAACTCCATAAGCTTAGGGTTTCATGGAGTCCAGGATGTATCTTGCATTATGCAATGTATAAGTTGTGTAACCTGATTATTAAAAAAGCGAGCCTTCAAAAGCTCGCCTACATCCTCCGTTCAATCACAACGCTCACTTGCCTACCCGGATGATGCTCGGAATCAAAGTCAAAAAGAATGAGCGACTGGTATGTGCCGCAATCCAGTTTATAGTTATGGACGTTCAGGGTGACCGATGCCGGAAATACGCTGGCAAAAAGATGGCTAACGGCGTTACGCGGTTCGTTTTCCCCAAGCGCAAGCATGCGTTCCTCGCGATCATGCATGAACGGCTGTCCCTTCGGGATAAGCTGCCCGAGAAACCGTGGGATATCATATTCGATGAGGCCCATCTCGTTTTCCTGCACCATAAGCCATGAAAGCGCGGCGGTCGTATGTTTAATCTGAACGTTAAGGATTCCTTCTTTAATGCCGTGGCGGTCAATAATGCGGTTTACCTCTCTGGTCAGATCAAGATATTTAATTTTAGGATTCGCCTTCGCTGTCATCAGGCGGCGCGGATCGATATTAAGGGTTACGTAGAGCGTTCTTTTTCTTCGAACAATGCGTCGCGCACGTTTTATCACAGATTCACCCCCCGATCAAAACCGGAGAAGAACTAACATGCACTATATCTAAAAATGGTCTAGGCGTCAAAAACTCCCGAACCAATACAAATTAAAAAAGAACTTCTGCCGCACAAGAGTCCTTCAAGCCAATTAAAGACCGAGCACCTCTTTCCAACTATTCCAATTCAGTCGCCTTTTGTGCGTTATGTGCCTGTTGTACGAAGCGTCAAAAAGTACGTGCTCCCATTCCGGCTCCAAAATGCCTTCCACTTCGGGCCGGTCGTCGATAAGGATATTTCCGCGCACTACTGTTTTGTCCTTCGCCGGCACGATCCGCATAGTGAAATCACTCCCTAAGTATCTTTCAATCCAGGCATACTTTTCCGGAATGCAATGTTCGTAGTGTGAAAGCGGAGCAGTGCATATATATACCCGGTGTCCGAGGCGCGTCATTTCGTTCACCGCTTCAACGCTTCCGGCAACCGGGGGAAAGCTGTAGTAAAAACCCTTGCTGCGCCGTATTTCTTCGATGGCTTCGCTCAAATGAGCCGGGAAATTGTCGGTAAGCGTAAATTGGGTCCGGACGCCCGAGTGACGAGAAAGGTCAGCCGGATACCTCTCCCGTAATATTTCAAAAAGGCGCGCAGTTTCGTCGGCCAACGGTCCGTCTTGATCGATGAGAATAATCATTGATGTGCTCCGCTTAATGGCAAATTCTACCGGTTATTATGGGATGCGCGGGATGTCTTGTCAATTGCGTGAGATTTAAAAGAATCAATTCTCAAGCAGATTTGTTTCCAAAAAGGGCGCGGCATGCTATAGTATTCATAGCACATCCTAGCTTCATGCCCCTTGCCGGCGCGGAGTCTACATGAAAAGATCCTGCGGTCTTTGTTGTCTGCTGTTACAGCTGGGGCTCGCCGTCGCTGCAAAAGCGCAGGTCCAGGATACCGGAAGCGTTACCGGCGTTGTCAGGAATATCATTTCCGATCAGCCGATCACCGAAGCCATTGTCAGCGTCAATGAAACCGCTGCTTATTCTAAAACGAATTCCGAGGGCCGCTTTATTCTCCAGAACGTACCACGGGGCTCTGTAACTATTACTGCGAAGGCTATCGGCTACCATCCAACAACCACAGGATACGATATCCGCTTTACCGGGGGAACCGAGGAAATCGCTATACTTATGGAACCCTTGGCGTATCCTCTGGAGGCGCTGGAAGTAAGCGGAAAACGCATTCCTTCAGCCACAAGTACATTGAACTCTACGGTGTTGACAAAAGAGGAGCTACCCGCTCACGGCAATATTCTCGACGCGCTAGCAGGTTTCGTACCTGGCGTACGAAGCGTAGGACAGCATGGGGACAAGCGACTTGTCATACGGGGCAATAACGCTGACGCCATCTACGTGCTTGACGGAGTAATCATCAAGCCGCCGCTTTTCTTCTATGTCGATGCGGCAGACGTGGAATGCGTTGAAATCCGGCGCGGTACCCAGGCCGCTCAAGAATTTCGTGCAAGTATAACCGATCCGCTGTACGGCGGCGTCGTGCTAATCTGGACGCAAGGATCGTATTACCCCCCACGACCCAAACAATGTTCGTCGTAAGACCATCGACTTTTGCCGATGGTCTTTTGAATTGTGGAGATGGCCGGAGTTGAACCGGCGTGTGGATTCTTTGCCGAATGATCGTGTATAAGCGTAGCCGATTTTGTGTGATCCAAAATTTTAAAACCGGCAAAATAATTTTGGATATGCCTTCTTTATTTTCCCCCGGCTAACGAAAGCGGTTTAGCGGGGTAATCTCGAATGTATGGCAGCAGGGATCCGTATCGAGAATCAGGATTCTGCCGCCGCATTAAGCAAAAGCTAATGCGGGTGAATAGTTTTTGTTGGCAGTTATTCGTTCTGCGAAAGCTGATTAACGAGAACTTTCGATCTCGGCTTACGATTATCCGACGCAAAACCCATCAAAGCCCGTCATCCCCTTAGGTTTATAATGGGCTGTTTTTTTAATTCCTATATTATACCATATCGGCAATAGCCTTCAAGATATACGCACAGCTATTGTGCGCAAAAGGGAATTGGTATATATAATTGAGAATAGACATGATCCTTGACAATAAGGAGGTTGCATGGATCCTCCGGGAAAATCAAGAGGACTATTGTCCACACTGTTCGGACCCAGAGACCTCATCGATGTCGTTATCACCAACGAGATCGTAAATTTTCCGTACCGACGAATTTCTATCCAGGTAGCCTTGCCTCCATTCGTGGAGCGGTTCAAAGAACTCTGGTTTACAAGAAATAAAGAAACATTACCGGCAGTGATCCTGACGAACGCCAAGGAGGGTGTATCGCCAACCGAAGATCCATTCTATTCTGTCGGGGCCTTAGCAAACATTGTCGGCGTGTCGATTTATGAAACCGTAAGCACCACAAACTTCATGGGCATTAAACTTGTTACCACGCAACGCGTAAAAATCTCGCATACTGTCTACACTAAAGTTCTTTATCAGAAAGAGATTTGTGCTTTGTATCGAGGGGAGTTTGAAATTTTGCGGGATAATCCCCGCGTATTTGACGACCCAACTTTTTTTATCCAGTACCAGGCGGCCTGTTTCAAGCTTGCAGAAACATATAAAGAGCTCATGGGGTACGCACACAGTGAAGTGGGGTTCGAAGCTTTTCGCGCGGCATATCGGAAACTCATCAGTGCGGTTCAGGGAACAAGGTCAAAAGAAATTCAACTTACGAGGACAGAGGTCGCGCTTTCCGAGCTTTTTGTTCCATTGGAAGACTTCCAGGCGGAAACCGAACAGTGGATCCTGGAACCCGTAGAAAAAAACCTTGCGATTCAAGACGTCTTAGAAGATCTGGACCCGATCAGCAGGGTAAAGAAAATTACAACGCTCTTTTTAGCCGAACTCGGACTGCGTAAAACGCTTTTCGGAGAATCTTCATTAAATGCAACGAATGAAACGGATAATGCAAAGGGTGAAACGGGCATGAACAACGCTCGCGGCGCCAAAAAAGGCGCATCGGAATTGAACATTCCCGAATTTATCGAAAGAGCGCGCAAGCGGCTTCAGGCGAAAAAGCCGGCCGAATCGGCCGTCTTTACGGATGCAGACTCTGATGAATACAAATCCAGCTTGATCAAACTTAACCCGGAAGAAGTTAGCGCGTTCACCAAAGATGCAGAACAGTTCTTCAAATTTCACGTCCTGGGCCAAAATCGGGCAGTAAACAGAATTCTTGACGCCCTGGAAGAAATCCAATCGGATCTTCAAGATAAAAACAAGCCGCGCAGATCTCTCCTTTTTCTGGGGCCCACCGGCGTAGGAAAAACTTCAATCATTCGCGCTCTTGCCAAATTTCTCTTTAACTCCTTCGAGGGGTTCACCAGAGTGGATTGTTCGGAGTTCAGCGAACGGCACACTATTGCCCGCCTTATCGGCGCTCCTCCGGGCTATGTCGGCTTTCAAGAAGAGGGCGAAACACAATTCTCCCTCTATCCGATTCTTTCCCAATTCAATATCGATAGACATCATTTTTACTCGGAAAATGATTCGCCGGAAACGCAAAGAATCCAAAAAGAAATCGAAGGTCTTCACAGGCAGCTCCATAAGATTGAGCGGAGGCTTAGTCGTACAGGATCACTTAACGAAGATATGGCCGGGGAATATGAACGGATCAAAGAAGAACTGTTGAAACTAGAAAAGACGTCAGGATACATAAAGTTTGATCCGGCTAGAAGCTATCTTTCCATAGTTCTTTTCGACGAAGTTGAAAAAGCCGCTGAGGAGCTCCGAAATCTTCTGCTTCAAATTTTGGACGACCGCCGGTTAACAATGGCTAACGGTGAAGAAACCGATTTTTCCAATGCAATAATCGCCTGCACCAGCAATGTCGGCTCGCGTAGAATCATCGACGTATTCGGCGGCAAGGGAGGAGCGATCGGCTTCCGTGCGGCAACCGATAAGGCGTCTGATTCCAAAGACCAGAGAATCTATGAAGTGGCAATGCAAGAAGCGGAGTCTTTCTTCTCTCCCGAGTTTCTAAACCGATACGACGATATCGTCGTATTCCACCCTCTGGACCAAGAAACCATCCGAAGGATATTCGACATAAAGGTCCATCTCAAGCTGGAAGAATACGCCGCTAGAGGATTTACAGTCGAGCTTCGAATAAATTCGGGGGCAAAAGAGTTTATCGTAACCAGCGCCACTGACAAACCGCAATATGGCGCCCGTCTCTTGGAACGCAAGATGAAAAAATATCTCTGGCAAAAGATTAGCCGCCTCAAGAACGCCGGCCAGATTCAATCGGGCGACGCCGTACTTGTTTATGCGGAAAAGGGTCATGACGGAAAACCTGACACCGTATTTTATAAAAACCAGCGAAGGAAGCAGACAAAACTAGACGCATGAAGATTGCCCTCCCTTGCTCCGGCCGGGGAGATTTTTTTAAAAAGCGCTTGCAGAAAAGAAGCGCTTTTTCTTATTTCCGCCGGTTCACTTTATGTCTTTCTTGAAAGGTGCTTTTTGTCCATGTATTCGATGTACGCGTATTGCCGTTGATCGAAGAATCTGTTTTAATGAATTTGATTGTCGACATTCCGCCGGATACTACTCCAATATGCACGAAGCCTTTCCATGGTATAACACCGAAGATGAAGACGGCGAACAAGATAGAAAACCTGCCTCGCCGGAGAGCATTATCAGAAGAGAGTTTGTCAGGCGCCTTGCCCGAGGAGTCGGAGCAATTTCAGTCGCCGGCATTACGGCGCGTGTGTTGAAAAGAGCGCTTTCCGAAGGACCGTTACCCGCGTCCGGCACAGTCGAAACCCGGACAGTCCAAAGGCAAGAAATTCAGGAACTCTCCCAGGTTTTTAGCTATGACGCGCCGGAAATGCGCCTCAGCCTCGAAACTGTTGCCGTGCTCAAAGACTACTGGAAAAAGAAATACACGGAGGATAGGGGATTTAAGGAGGGTCTGTGGCGCGCCTACGCAGAAATGGGGCAGTGGGATCCTTACCTTCGGGAAATATTTAAACAAACGGGCATTCCCGAAGAATACCGCTTTCTTGCTATTCCGGAATCTCATTGGAGCTTCGGAGAAAAATCAAAATCCCGCGCCCGCGCAATTGGTCCATACCAATTTATGCAAGCGACTGCTCGCGCATACGGCCTGCTGATAAATCATGCAGTCGACGAACGTAATGATCCTATTAAAAGCGCGGGAGCCTGCGCCCGGTATATAAAGGATCTCCATGAAAAAACGCAAGATTGGAATCTGGCGCTTTCGGGTTATAATGGCGGTTACATTTGGGGGTATCTTCACCGGTGCCGCGAGCAAAATACAACACCTTCGTACGAGCAATTCCTCCTGTTTCTCGAGAGAAAAGCAAACGAAGCTCGAGAAAGAATTCGGAGTCAACCGTTTTTTGTCCATACGGTAGGGAAGGGCCAAACGTTAAGCGCCATTGCCAGGCACTATCATCTCACCGTACAAGAAATTAAACTGGCGAACGGCCTGGACTCTGATCTCATCAGGGAAAATCAAAAACTCAACATTCCGCTCCGCAACGAAGAACACCGCAGGAAAATATTCTATCAGCTGATAGCCGGCATGAAAGAAAATCTTAATTACCCCCCAAAATTTTACGCCGTTTTAGAACTTATTCGCGAATCGGGCGGGCAGATAAAAAGGCATGCTCCGTTGCAATTTCAAACGATAGAAGCGGAAAATGTCATTCCCGGATCGACTCCAGGCGCTACGGGTCCCACGCTCCGACAGTATGCGGCAGCGGCACAACAAACCATAGATAATCTGCGGCGATTAAATCCCGCAATAGCAGATATTGACGTCCCCCTTCCCGAAAACCATAAAATACGAATATAATTGAGATATGGCGCTGTCAGGACTTCCTACAATTCTCATCATTGACGACGAAGAAGATATTCTTGAAATGTATGCCGCGAAATTTACCGAGGCTGGCTTTAAGGTGCTGACAGCCCACGACGGCTACGAGGGCATTGAAACCGCAAAACAAGATCAGCCCGACCTCATCCTTCTTGACGTACTGATGCCGGGAATGACCGGAACCGATGTGCTGCTCAAACTCAAAGAGGATTCAACCACAAGAGATATTCCGGTCATGTTCTTAACGTCTCTTCCGGAGCGGCCGGAAGACGTCAAGGCGGCAAAAGACGCGGGCGCGGTTGATTTCCTAAGCAAAAATATCGAGCTGGACGAATTAGTAGAGATATTGCAAAAGTTCGTCGATATCGCTCCTGCAAAATGAAACTATTTTCTTCTTCAAAGGAAAAAGTGGATGCAGCCGCACCGGGCTACGAAGAACGGGAAAAGAAAACGCCGATCGTCGGCTATATTTTGCTCCTTGCCATGTTTATTATATCGTTGTGGCTCGGTTGGCAGGCGTTGGACGATCTCGCAAGTATTCCCAAACGTCCGGAAACGCTCTCGCGGTGCGCCGACGAATTTATCAATCAATTCGAATTTTTGAGCAGAAAATACGCCTATCAGCACCGCGATATATATTATGAACCGCCGATTGAAAAATATTCTCCCGGCGCGCCGATCCCCGCAGAATACCCGGGTATTAGGCAGACCGAAGAACCTCCTTGCAATTTTTCTCTTTACGAAACAGGAAGGGGTATCCACACCCGCTTCGATAAAAAACGATCACTTGAAAAAGAAATCGCGCACACGCAAGAAGATAGCGCAAAAACAAGAACCTTCCTTGATGCAACCAATCAAGAAATTGCGGCCCTCGAGCGGCAATACGGGATCGGACTTCTTGAAAAAATCGTGCAAGGAGAAGGAGCGTTCGTCGATCCCGTAATAAGAGAAAAAGTTGTCTCTCTCGGACAACAGAAAGAAAAGCTACAGAATGAACTTTCTTCTTCCGCAGGGGCCCTCGAGATTGCACAAAGCGAATTGAAAACTGCAAACGCCGGCCTGCTGGAATTATATAAAGATCTTTCCGCGGAATACGACCGCGCATGGAAATGGCACGATTTCTGGGTATTTTTGCTTCAGTTTCTTGCCGCGGGGCCCTTCTTCTTCGTTGCATTCAAATATTACCTCCGGTTACACAGAATAGACAGTCCATATACGATTATCCTTACCGCACTTGTCGCCGTCGCTTCCGTACTCCTTGTCCGTGTAACGCTCACATGGTTCTGGTCGCTTTTCTTGGCAGAGCTGTGGCAATGGATAAAAAACAGCGCATTTCTGCGCAGCATGGTATTCTATCTCGGTATGCTGTTTTCCATTGCCGTATTCGGAGGAGCGGTGTGGTTTTTGCAGAAAAAGATTTTTGACCCCAGACGCCTCTCTTTGCGCCGCATGCGCAACAAAGAATGTCCCGTCTGCCGCGCCTCTCTTGACCTCGCCAAGGAGTATTGCCCCAACTGCGGCACGAAGATTTCAGAGCGGTGCCCTTCCTGCGGGAAAGATAAATTTGCGGCGCTGGCGCATTGCCCGTATTGCGGAAAATAATCCCACCATGAATCCCGTTACATTTCAACGGGGCATCAGGTCCTTCAGAAATGAATTGGATTTTGCTGCGGTAACCCCCGTGGCAAGTCCCGTTAGAGATTTAAGACATATCTGAATAATTACTTCCAGAACAATAAATAATGACTCCGCGCTTCAATATAATATAGAGGTGGATATATCTCTAACGGGACAAGGCCGATGGGTTTTAAAAATGTAACGGAATGAAAGTGTCCAAGAATACTCCGCGCGGCCAAAAAGGCGAAAACGGCCGCGTTCTTGTTGTGGGTGGATCAAAAGAATACAGCGGATCGGTGTATCTCGCGGCAATGGCAGCCGCGCGCAGCGGCGCGGATTCCGTGATGGTGATGGCGCCGGAAAAGGTGGCATGGGCAATTAATGCGCTCTCGCCGGACCTGGTAACCAAAAAACTAAAAGGGCGCTATCTTAATGCTTCGCATCGAGCCGAAATTCTTCATCAGCTGGAAACCGCCGATGTTCTTTTGATTGGCAATGGCGCGGGTGTCAAACCGCAAACCGCCCGATTAATCTGCTCTATTGTTAAAACATGGCAGGGGCTTAAGGTCGTTGACGCCGATGCGATAAAAGCGCTCAAAGACAATTTGGTCCAAAACGCAATTCTTACGCCGAACCCCAATGAATACAGACTTTTGCAAGAACATAATAACCTTCCGGCGCTGCTGGAGAAAAATAACGTCATCCTGCTCAAGGGAAGGCCCGTGAAAGTTTTGAGTTACGAAGAAACGACGCTTAAAAACATAGATTTATGCCTTACTAAGGCAGGGATCGGAGATATTATTGCCGGCCTTGCTGCGGGATTTCTCGCACAGAGCAAAAACCTCCGGCAGTCAGCCATTGATGCAAGCCGCACCGTGAGTGAAATCGGCGCACGCGCAATAAAAAAACGAGGCCGCTTCTATATGGCCAGCGACCTTCTCGGTGAAGTTGAAAAATTAAAAGTCACTTATTAAACAGCGCATCCGGAGATTCTTCGTCGGAAAAGATCGGCAGCCCGGCAGGCGGGCCGATTTTCTTGCTTTCTACTCGCTTGATGAACGGAGAGGTCAACACGGCAGTGGATGGATAATGATAAATCGTCGCCAGCTCCTCAGTGCTCATCACAAAAGGCCTGGTATATATGTTTAGATGAAGAATGCTTGAGGTCAGCAGCTTGCCCGTAAGTTGATCGTCGGGCATATAACGCTTGCGGTAATTGATCAACATAATTTCTTTTCTTACGTTCAAGCGCTTATTCGGAAAAAGAAACGGCGGCATACTCCAGTATACGATCGTGCGAACCGGCGTGTTGTTCTTAAAGTAGTTCAAGGTAGGGGATTTGTACTGGTTGATGCTTGAAAATATGGCCCGCTTTCCGAAGTTCAGGTTAAATATCTTTTTGGGAGAAAGGTACATATATCTGACGATGGTTTCGAAGGCGGGCTTGGATATGTTTTTTTCAATAGACTCCATAATTTCGATCTCACCCGGAGAAAGCCGCTGCATCATCATATGCTGAAACGTTTCTCCTTCCACCGCTCCCATCCTCTGCACGTTCATCATTGCCTTATTTTTCAGCTTATCCACGATCTTTCTTCCTTTTTTGGCCCAATTCCCTGACGCGGGGCGAATAAGAACCTGCATCCATAATCGCTCGCCCTGCTTAAGCCGCGCCATATTTTCTATAAGCGCGGAGATTGGGTCCAAATTTTGCTCTTCTTCAGGAGACTCAAATTGGGTATACGTGCGTATGGGATATACGTCGTCAACGCCCATAACCAGTTCGGTGCCGTACAAATCATAGCCCATGTTGTATATTCCTTTCAGCGTTTTTGGAAACTCCTCGGTATAATCAGATACTTCATTGATTTCCACATCGGGATACTGCGCATAAATATGAGCTTCTACCATGCTTTGATGGTGCCGCGGCGTCCAAATATAAAAATGGATATCCCCGTTAAAGCTGGCTATCTCGAAACCAAACCAATGCGTTATCTCCCCGTCCCAATATAATTCAATGGGGTTGTCGGCCGAATTCACGAGGCCGCTGAGATTGGCAAAAATCTGCTCCATCGCCCGTGCCCCTTTTATAATTTCTCGGGGAATTTTCACTTCCAGAAGGACGGAGTATTTCCTGATCAGATATAGGTTCCTTCGGTAGCGCTTCCAGAGAGAAATAAACACCATCCACAAAAATAAAAAAAGCCACAGCCACCAGAAGCTTAAGATATTCTTTCCCAGGCTGTGCAAATACAAAATTAGCGCGTCATTCACGACAGCAGACGGATGAATCGAAAAAGAAGGGGTTACCGGCGCGAGCGGAATATCAAAAGGATTTATGGGGCTTATGGGAGCAACGGCGGGCAGCATGATAGATAACGAGAATTTGGTCCGCCAGCCGGCGGATGGAATTTAGAATTTAGGCGATTCGTATCCGATAGCGGCCATCATCGAGCCGACGAAAAGATTTTTTATCTTGAAGGCCGATAAGAATAGTGGAGTCTTTTACGTGGCGCTGCGTTTTCACCAAACGAACAAGGTCCTCGGCGCCGAGCGCCCCTTCGCGTTTAAGAATCCTTACCATCAGCTCCTTCACGGTCCCCGGTTCAATACCCCACTCGCGAAGTCCATACATCCCTCGGCCGCACAGCACCATCCGTTTATCCTTAATAAGTTCATTATGCACGGTCTGCGGATATGCGACCCGTGAATCAAACTTCATGGTATTGATAGCGTTGTTGATTTCGGAGAAGTGGAGTGGTTTTCCGGTCTTCTTCATCACCAGATACGCTTTATCGCGCATACTTTTTGGCGAAATTTCCTGCCAGGTATGCAGACCGAAATCGCCGTACGGGTTAAGTTTGAATTTTTTGGAGATGCCAAGATAATAAATCGCCGTCGCCTCGTTCTCGAGGCGGCTCAATTTCATCGCCGAAGCAAGCGTACCGTGGAAGCCATCCGCATCCATTGGCTGGCCGATCTGCTTTGAAATCCTTTCAAGCGCAACGATAAGCTCTTTCGCTTTTGACAGGTCGCTATCGCGGGCGTACCGCGCCGCATAAAATTTTCTATCTTCCGCAAGGCGCTTCGGCGAGCCATACAGCTGGAAGATAAAATCGAGCGCGCGATTTACCGCTTCACGCTTGGATCCTTCCTCGTCAATCAGATGAATCACCTCATCAAAAAATATATTTTCTTGTCTCACGCCGCCCAAGGCCGCAAGGTGCGTCAGCGTTGCATCCATCATCGGCCTGAACACGCTTTTTACCTCGTCGGCGTTGAGCGTTGCAAATGCAGCATTCTGTATCTGTCTGATTCGTTCTCTTGTCAGCTTCAATTCTTTTCCGATTGATTCAAGCGTCGATGGAGTTCCGTTTTTCAGGCCGTAGCGTCTTTCAATAACAAGTCGCTGCTTTTCATTAAGCCTGCCGAGCACCCTACCGATAAGTACTTGTAATTTTTCCATGTTGTACCTCAATTATAGCATTTTCACATATACGTGTCAATAGGCCACGTAATAACAAAGAAAAAACACTCCGATCCTCGGAGTGTATGGTGTTATGGCAAGCGCTGTATGATATACTCACGCTTATCCATTGGCTGAAAAGTGGCGGGAACTAAGATGTTATACGCATACAGCCCTGGAAGACTTTTTAACGGCAACTCATCGAGACCAAGTAAGAGAATCCCTTTCTGACCAGCTGCAAGTTTCGGGCTCATAAACCATGCGATATCTTTACTGGTTGAAAAATAAACAAAAAGCACATCAGCTGGAATAACTGTCTTGTCCGAAGCGTTGTAAAGAATCTCATTTACTTTTACCTCTGCTACCGCCCACAATGGGTCATGTTCCGAAAGAATGTTCTCAAGGTGCGTTGCAGATCGAACGGACATGACTTGTCCGATAACAACCACGACGCGCGCGCCAATAGAAATTTGATAAAGGCGGTAGTCAAGTTCTATTGAATCAATCTCGGCGTCCGTTTGCGAATGAAGCAATCGAGGGTTCGCAACAACCGCCACACTAAGGCCCAAAATAAGCAAAACGGATTTTCGCATCTGCATATCCTCCAATTATGTGTGTAAAAGGTAACTAACACGTATTATGTTTCTGAAAAAACGCCGCGTCAAGCGGAGGTTTTGTCCCCAGGTGTGGATAACGACCCCCCCCTTGACATTTATAAAAAACCGAATATAATTTCTAATTAGCACTCATCGGTCGAGAGTGCCAGTATATTAGAATCTAGAATTTAGAATCTAGAATCTGGAATTCTTTTATTCCAAATTCTCCCGCCACTTATTCATTAAAGAATCTTCGGAGGGCGGGATCCCGCCTCTGGCGGGACAAGTTCCAAATTCCAAATTTTAGGCAATGAATTTCAAACCGTTAAATGATCATGTGGTCCTCGAGCCCCTTGAGGAAGAAACGAGGACGAAATCAGGTATCGTAATTCCTGACACCGCGGAAAAAGAAAAGCCCGTCAAGGGCAAGGTGCTCGCGGTCGGCCCGGGAAAGTATAACGATGCCGGAACCCGTATCCCAGTGTCGGTCAAAGTCGGCGATACGGTGCTGTTTAAGAAATACGGCCCCGATGAGGTCGAAATCGGAGGCAAAAAATACCTTATTGGAGAAGAATCGGATATACTAGCAATCATAGAATAGTTTCTCAGCTCGATAGCGGCTTCGCTGTTTAGCAAAATTAACTAACGAGCTAACCCGGGCTAACGAGCTAACAAGCTAAATATTGTGGCTAAACAAATTCTCTTTCACGAAAAATCGCACGCAGCGCTCAAAAACGGCATCGACAAAGTTGCCAATGCCGTGAAAGTGACGCTTGGGCCGAAGGGTCGTAACGTCATCATCGATGAAGGATTCGGCAGTCCGACAATTACGAAGGACGGCGTTACGGTTGCGAAAAAGATTGACCTCCCGAACAAAACCGAGAAAGCCGGAGCGGAACTTGCAAAAGAGGTTGCGTCGAAAACCGCCGATGTTGCCGGAGACGGTACTACGACGGCGGTCTTACTCCTGCAATCGATGATTAACGAGGGCTTCAGCCAGATCAGCTCCGGAAGCAATCCGGTTCTCCTTCGCCGCGGCATCGAGCATGCCACGGATCTTGTCGGCAAGGAGCTTGAAAGAAGCGCCGAGAAAATTTTAGGTCAACCAAAGCGGGTTGAGGAAGTGGCGTCGATTTCTGCAAATGATGCCGCAGTCGGCAAACTGATCGCTTCGGTGTTCAACGAAATAGGTCATGAAGGCGTCGTAACGGTAGAAGAATCGAACACCCTCGGTCTTTCAAAAGAGATGGTCGAGGGATTGCAGTTTGATCGCGGCTATGTTTCTCCGTATATGATGACGAACCCCGATCGAATGGAGGCGGCCCTCGACGAGCCGTATATTCTGGTGACCGATAAAAAGGTTTCTTCGATCAACGATATTCTGCCGGTGCTTGAGAAGGTGCTTCAAAGCGGAAAGAAAGAAATGGTGATTGTGGCCGAAGAAGTGGAGGGCGAGGCGCTTGCGACGCTCGTGGTGAACAAGATCCGTGGCGTTTTCAGCGTGCTAGCGGTGAAAGCCCCTGGATTTGGCGACAGGAGAAAAGAAATGCTTCAGGACATTGCCATTGTAACCGGCGCGGACTTTATATCCGAAGACGTGGGTAGGAAACTTGAAACCGTCACGCTTGAAAGCCTCGGCAAGGCGCGCCGCGTGATTAGTAATAAAGATAATACTACCATTGTCGGTGGCGGCGGATCAAAGACAGAGATTGAAAAAAGGATAAAGCAGATCCGGGCACAGCTCGAAAAAACCGACTCTGAGTTTGATCGCGAGAAATTGCAGGAACGGCTGGGGAAACTTTCCGGAGGCGTTGCCGTTATTAAAGTGGGAGGCGTTACCGAAACCGAAATCAAAGAATTGAAGTTCAGGGTTGAAGATGCGATTTCCGCAACGCGGGCAGCTCTTGAGGAGGGGATTGTCCCCGGTGGCGGCGTGGCGCTTTTTGAGGCGTCTGTCGCGCTCAATGAAAATAATTTAAAAGGTATTACGCCCTACGGCGATGAGATGCGCGGAGTGGAGATCGTCAAGCGCGCGCTACAGCAGCCGATTAAGGTAATCAGTGAAAACGCCGGCAAACCCGGAGAAGACGTATTCCGCCAGATTGCCGCGCATGGAAAGAGCGGTTATGGATTCAATGCGCTTACCGGCACCTTTGCGGATATGAAAGAAGCGGGCATTATCGATCCGGTCAAGGTGGTGAAGACCGCGCTGCAGAATGCCGCATCGGTGGCGGCATTAATTCTTACTTCGGAAGCGTTGATTGCTGATTTGCCGGAGAAAAAAGGTGCTCCGGCTGGCGGAATGCCTTCTGCGATGGATGATATGGATTATTGATTAACCGGACGATTATAAACTAGCCGGCACAAATGACCAAGATATGATCTTGGTCATTTGCTTTGGTCGGCGGTTAGTTGATTGTTGGAATGCTGTTTGTAAGGATAATTGTTTGGCAGGAGATAAAAAAACCGCACGGATGTGCGGCGTTACGGTTTTTGAAACTGTTTTTCTTCTGTTGAGCCTTCGAGGGCGCTAAGCGATGAGGTGCCGCTCGTAACGATCTCTGCGAGTTTATCAAACCAGCCTGCGCCAACTTCACGCTGGTGGCGGTGGGCAGTGTACCCTTCAGGTTCGAGCGCGAACTCCTTCTCTTGAACATCTTCAACATACGCAGTCATTCCTCGCTGGACCAAACTTCGAGTCATAGTAAACGCTGCAAGGTGCATTACGTGAAATTCATACAGGGTGATAAATTGGTATGTATATCCCATTGCCGCAAGCTCACGATTGAATCTGGCAATCGTCGTATCGTCAAGATGTTTTTTCCAGCGAAACGACGGAGAAAGGTTATATGCGAGAAGCTTGTTTGGATATTTGGCGCGGATTGCTTCGGCGAATCGCTGCGCTTCCTTGAGGTCGGGAGTGGAGGTTTCACACCACAGCATATCGGCATAAGGCGCATACGCTAATCCTCGGGCGATTGCCGCTTCGATTCCTCCTTGAAAGCGATAATATCCTTCGGTAGTCCGCTCCCGAACGACAAATTCTTTGTCTTGTTCGTCGATGTCGTTGGCAATAAGTCCTGCACTTAGGGCATCGGTGCGAGCCACCAGCACCGTAGGAACATTCAAGATGTCAGCGGCAAAACGAGCTGCGATGAGCTTGGTAATTGCCTCCGAGGTGGGAATAACTACTTTGCCTCCCATGTGGCCGCATTTCTTTGCCGATGAAAGTTGGTCTTCGAGATGGACGCCCGCCGCCCCCGCGATAATGTATTCAGCCATAAGGTTGGCGACGTTGTTGATGCCCCCGAAACCGGCTTCAGCATCGGCGATGCAGGGAGTTTCGAGATAGGGAATGGGGTTTTGACCCCCTTCCATATGTTGAATTTGATCGGCGCGGCGGAGAATATTGTAGACTTCTTCAAGAAGCAGGGGTCCGCTGTTCGCGGCATAGATGCTTTGGTCGGGATACATGTTTCTGTTTGCATTGCGTCCTGACGCGATTTGCCATCCGCTGAAATAAAATGCCCGTCCGCCGGCCTTTATGACTTCTTTTGCAAAATGGCCGCTCATGACTCCGACGGAGAAGAGGTAGGGTTCGGCATGAAGCAATTTCCACAAGTTTGCCGTTAATCGTCTTGCGAGAGAACTCTCTTCAACAATTGATCCTTGCATCTGGATGACATCTTGCGCTTTGTACGGTCGCGCAATTCCCTTCCATCTTTCATTTTCGCGCCACTCTTTTTCAAGTTCTTGGGCGGTTGGTAGCTTGAGCATAGGCACTCCCCCTTTTTCGTATAATCCTTTTCAAAAGTCCTGTTCAAACATATCTACATCAAGGGCATTTGTAAAGCGATTTGTGGATAAAAAATCCGCCCCACGATAGGGACGGGAAACCGTGAAATTTACTTCCACGTTTTGCGTTCGGCTTCCAGGAGGTCAGGCATAAGATATTCCGGTACGTATTCATATTGTTCGAATCTGTTGTCGCCCATGGTGGCGAGTTCAAGCGATCTTTGAGCCGCCAACCCAAACGAGCTTTTCGCGTAAGATTCGTCGCCGAGGCGCGCGCGAATTCTTTTCAGTTTTTCTTGATAGAGTCTTGCAAGCAGTTCCGGCGTAATGCTTTTTTCATCACCGAGATGAATTCCGAGCACTTGTTCGATCCGGGCCGCGTTTTCCGCGCTGTCTTGAATGCGCGCTCCGAGCCGCTGCCATGTCCAATGCTGCGCGTCGGTAATTGCGTCTGTTGCAAGATCGTCCATTAAGATCTTGATGAGTTTATTGTTTGCAAAGTCGCGATACTCAATGCCTTTTGCTCCGGCGCCGCTGATCCAGCTTTCTTTATACTCGATTTGCGCGGTAACGCCTTCCCAAAGATCTTCGACGGAAATTGTTCCCTCCGGGACTGCAGTCATTGCTTTTGTAAGTTCTTCTTCTTTGCCTTGCAGATTCACATCGAGGAAACGTTGGCGAGCGTGCTGTTTCCAATTTTTGTCTTCGTGAACAAAGAGCGGCCGAAGATGTTGTACCCAGAACGGATGCGCGACCCAGGCGCCGATGCACGCAAGGCCTTCAGGATCAGCCTCGATCTTCTTATTCGCAATTGCTTTTCGGAGGGCTTCATCATTGAATTTTTGAAGTTCTGCGTCGTTGAACTCATCTGATTTTGACAGAGGTATTCCGGCTTCCATGCCGCCGACCTTCGGTACGCCGCGAGTATAGCACACCCATGAGGTGTAGAGCGTGTATGCCCGCGCTCGTTCGGTCTGCATGGTAAGCTGTGATCTGCCGGGAAAGATATTGCGCGGCTGTTCGCGGATATCGCTCGCATATTTATCCCAGCGGCCGTCATTGAGAGCGCCGATATGACTTTTGAGTTCGTACACGATCTCTGCCGCTTCAAAGAGCGCGGGTAATGTTTCGATAAGAATCGATGCCCTTGTGGTACCGCATGGAATATTGTGCCGTTCCTGGGAAAATTCGATAACGCTGTTGCACCAGCCTGCGTCTTCGGCGCCTTCGAGCTTGGCAAAGTAGAAGAATGGACCAAGGCCGTGTTCGTACAACAGTTTTGCGTTGTGATGAAAGTGTAGTACAAAATCGAGAAGAAAACCCGGCACGGGAATTCCGTCTACGAGAACGCGCGGGTCGTCAAGGTGTAGACCGCGCGGCCGTACTTCTAGTTGGGCAAATTTGCCACCGACGCCGACAACAACATCTTTCTTTTTGGGATGCGTCAGCTGACCTCGTGCCACGTCATAGAGATTTACTTGCGCCTGCATGAGGTTATCCCACCATGGAGATAACGCATCTTCTAGGCATTCGAATGCAAAATCTGCGCCAGAAGCGAAACGATTGACCATCCCGCCACGGGAGTGTGCCGGGCCGGTAAACTCGAGCCGCGCTCCGGTAAGATCTCCGGTAAGAGCTGGCGGACAGGAAAGGGCTTGCCAGGAGAGATCGGCGCGCAGCTCGCGCGTCTCAGGGTTAAAACCGAGCGGGAGTAAACCGTTTCGTCTGAGATGGCGTTTTCGAGCGCGGTTTCGGCGCAGTTCATTGAGGAGCGGCCTAAATTCTCTCACCGTATCGCGTAGTTTAAGGAGTGCGTCAGGCGTGAGTATTTTTTCATATTCCGGGGGAATCGGCGCTTCGGGAATTTCAATGCCGTCAAGTTGCAGCGTGCGTGCGTATTTCATTCCGCCTCCGTCTTTTTAAGTTTTCGAAATTAGAGCCATATTTATGCTAGTAGATATCTTAGTCTGTGTCGAGGGTTGTTTTGTGGACGACAATAGTTTGTTGCGTCGTAAAATTTAGTATGCGGCATGGTATACTATCTTTATGCCTTCGAATTTCTCTCATTTTATAATCGCTTTTATTGGCCTTGCGCTGTTTGAAATTATCTCCAGCATTGATAATGCCATTATTAACGCCCACGTGCTTAAAACCATGTCCGAGCGGTGGCGGAAGTGGTTCTTGTTGTGGGGATTCTTGATCGCGGTGGTCATGGTGCGTGCGCTCTTGCCGTGGATTATCGTGTTTCTTTCCAATACGAAACTTGGTTTTTTTGGTTCATTCGTTGCTACGTTCTCGTCTGATCCTGCAGTGCAGGCGGCGATCGAATCGTCAAGGGGATTGCTTTTAATCGGCGGCGGCATCTACCTTTTGTTTCTTTTTTTGCATTGGCTGTTTGAGGAGCATAAGGAATACGCGTTCTTCCTCGAGAAATTTATTCACAAACAGGCAGTTTGGTTTTATGCGATTGCTTCAGTTACGCTTACTACCATTGTGTGGATCGCCATGGAAATTTCTCCCTCGCTGGGACTTGCGGCCGTGATCGGCTCGACCTCGTTTTTCATTGTTTCCGGATTCAAGCGGAGCGCGGAAGAAAAGGAGCGCCAGCTTCTTCATGCTCCGCACCTTTCGGCAGTATCAAAAATAATTTATCTCGAGATGATTGACGCAAGTTTTTCAATTGACGGCGTCATCGGCGCATTTGCGTTTACCCTCTCGGTGCCGATCATTATTCTTGGAAATGGGCTTGGCGCGTTCATAGTGCGATGGGGGACGATTAAGGGGCTTGAGAAAATCAGCAAGTATCGTTTCTTGAAGAATGGCGCAATGTACGCGATCGGTTTTCTTGGACTTGTGATGATTTTGGAAAGTTTTGGAAAGCATATTCCGGTGTGGGTGCCCGCGCTCAATACGTTCGTTTTGATCGCGATCTTCTTGTATCTTTCGGAGGAGGAATTTCGGATCGGGAATTTTTTCAAAAAATCTTCAGTGCGGACCGGCGAATGAAAATGTAGGATGGAATGTTTGATCGAGGCCAAAATTCCGCGTATACTCATGGTGATGCACGAAACCATTTCGTTCGATGATTTCAAAAAGATCGACCTGCGGGTTGGGAAGATCGTTGCGGCCGAGCGGGTGGAACAGTCTGAAAAATTACTGAAGCTTACGGTGGAACTGGGTGAGCAGCGGAGGCAACTTGTTGCCGGCATCGGCAGGGCGTATACGCCCGAAGGGTTGGTCGGACAAAAAATAGTGGTGGTGGCGAATCTTGAGCCGCGGACTTTAATGGGCCTTGAAAGCCAAGGGATGCTTTTGGCTGCACGAGACGCTGATGGCAACCCCGTCATCGTTACAGCGGAAAGAGATATTCTTCCCGGAACGCCGGTTTCTTGATTGGAAATGAATTCTGTTACAACCCGGCTTTCGGCCGGAGGCCTTCGACTTTGAGGTTCAGATCATTTGATTCAGAGAATCTTAGACATTCGTCTCTTCGAGCCTGAGGGCTCCTCAGAGCCTGAACGGCCCGAGGACTCAGTTCCTTCGACTGTGAAGTCTTCAGGGCTGAACAGCCCGAGGGACTCGATGAACTTGAGTGGTTGATCCGTTTTTGGGAGGTACAGTACTGTACCTCTTTTTGGCGGAGAAGACTGGGGCTTCCGGGTTGTAACGGGGTGAATTCTCGTAACGCATGACACAAAAAATGCTATGGCATTTTTTGTGTCATGAAGAGCTATTAACATGTCTAGCTTCAACCACCGTGCTATGGTATTAGCGGTATTGAATTGAAAATTGAAAGTAGAAAGAAAGAAGAGGGAAAGATGAATGCGTTGAGGCGAAGCGCCGCGATAGTCGGTTCTCTGATGTTATTGATAATGGTATCCCCTGTGGCCTATGGTCAAACTGTAGATTCGGTTGTTCTGGGCGCTCCGGAGCAAGCGTGCGTTTATTTGCAAGCCCAGGTGAACGCCATCCCTGAGTTAGGGGTTACGCTGCCAAATGAGTGCGAGAAGTTTAAATACGAATACGAGGACGATTCCGTGACAATTCATGTCCAACGGTATGAACGGTATGATCTGGGCGATTCTTTAGAGTCCGGAGTTGATGTTGTATTCGGTTTTTCTGTTGATGGCGCACCGCAGGTTATGGGCGTCTATCATTGGTATTTAACCGCAGCCTCGGATGGAACAGAGTATGAACGATCTAAGGCGTGGGTTAACAAGGGTTATCTGGAAACGGGCTATTCGGATTCCGTAAAGGGGTGGAGTATAATCTACCGGGACATTTCTGACAAGGATGGATTTGTCATCAAAAGCGTATTCATCCAGCTTTGGGAGTCGATAAATAAGGGCTTGGAGCGCCGGAAGTAATGTGATACGAGGAGGCAGTGTTTGAACCGCTGCCTTTTTTTATTTTCCTTGATTGCGTTCCGAGGCTTTGGTGAAGGATGGATTATAAAAACGCAAGCCTTGATATCTACTTCTGAAAGGCGGTGTGGCTTGCCTTGCATTTGTTTAAGAAGTTATGCTATAATTGGTGAGGAACATCGAGGGGGCCCTTGAGAATCAGAGGAGGCTGTATGCGGCTGCAGGATATGATTGATGCGGTGACGCCGGTGAACAGTGGTATCGAGATGTGGGAGAGGCGGCACGTGCGTGAATGTAGAGACGGCAGGCCGGTTTTCTATGTCAAGTTGGTCGACCGATCGGAAAGAATAAGTGTTGAAGTGGGCTGCGACTCATGCGGTGAACATACTTCTATGGAATATCCTGTAGAAACTTCTGTAGAAATTCCTTCAGAAACTCCTTGGGGGGTATGACGACCGCGTAGGATATCACACGGCGTGATGATGGGACGGGTTCATGTCCAGTTTCATTTCGAGTTTCGAGTGGGCACAATGCGTGCCCTTTTGTTATTTCGACAGATGCGCGCAGTCTTCTGATGCATGATATAATAAATGTATATTGAATAGTGCGTGATTTATTCTCCGCCAGCTGGCGGATAGGGAGGAGAGCACCTATGCGTTTTCTTTAATGATATTTTCCAGAAAAACCCCACAATTTAACAAAGCGATTGCCGCATATTATGAGAAGATCGTGCCCGATAGGGATGGCGGGCAATGGATTGAGTGCAAATTCTCCGGTGAGAATTTCCATGCGCGCGCGCAGGATGTCGCATTTTATCGAGATATGAAGGTTCCGTTGCCGACGATCTGTCCACGGGAGCGCCGCCGCATAAGACTTGCTTCACAAAACAATTACTATCTCTTCAAAGGATATTCTGCGTTTTCGGGAGAACTGGTTGCATCCATGTTTTCTCCCAATACGCTGTTTAATGTTTTTGAACACCGTGTTTGGTATTCGGATCTATGGAGCGCGATGGATTTTTCAAGAGGACATAATCCGTCGCGTTCGTTTTTCGATCAATTTCATGAATTGCAGATTGAGGTGCCGCACCCAAATCTTATCGTCGATCGGTCGAACATCAACAGCGATTACACGAACGTGTCGCGAAGACTCAAGAATTGTTATCTGGTATTTGATCAAGATGGGGGAGAGGGGCTGTATTATCATCAATGCTGCGAGAATGACGAGTCGTGTTTTGACTGCTTCGGGCTTCGCCATAGCTCGGTCTGTTACGAGTGTTCGCTCGGCAATCGGCTTGAGCGATGTTTTTTCTGTGAAATGTGCGCAAAATGCAAAGGTAGTTATTTTCTTTGGGATTGCGTTAACTCACGGCATTGCTTCATGTCTTCCGGCCTTCGCAATAAACAGTACTATTTCCGCAATCAGTTCCTTGGAAAACGGGAGTATGAAAGAAAGATGAAGGATATTTATCTTGGCGACTTTGATCGATTGGAAGAGCTTCGCAAGGAATTTTCGGAGATGAAGAAACGAGCAGCGCGCAGGCCGCTTCAGATTGGCGCTTCGACCAATGTTGCGTGCAGCGATTTTGTGTCGCGCTCCGAGAACGTATATTATTCTTTGCTCGTGACGGCAAGCAGCGATATCGCGTATTCGGACGGAGTGAATCGTTCGCACAACTGTTATGATCTCTTGGGAGGGACGGAGGATGAAAGGTGTTATGAAATGGCACAGATACGGACCGGCAGGAACAAGCAGTGTAAATTCAGCATGCATCTTGACCGATGCGAGAACGTGGAATACAGCAGTTTCTGTCGCGACTCGAGCAATTGCTTCGGCTGTATCGGTCTGGTCGGGAAAGAATATTGTTTCCTCAATATTCAGTATACGAGGAGAGAGTACTGGAAAAAGATCGATGAGGTGAAGACAAAAATGCTCTCTGACGGTGAGTATGGAGAGTTTTTTCCTCCGGCGCATTTGCCGTTTCCGTATCGCATTTCGCTCGCGGCATCATACCCCGGTTTCCGCGACTTCGAGGCAGCCGGGCGTTACGGATATGACACCTCTCCGGTTGAAGAGGCGGGCGAAAAGATAGAAGCCTCGGGCATGTTTTCGGATCAGCTGCCCAAGGACATCAAAAAAGTCGGCAAGGGGCTCTTATGGAATGTGATTTACGACAAGGCGAATAACAAGCACTTCCGTTTCCATAAACGGGAAGTGGATTTTTATCGAGAATACAATCTGGCGTTGCCCAGAGAAGATCCTACGGTCCGCATGCAGAAGCGTCGAGAAATGATCAATCTGGACCTGCGGTTCTACACGCGTACGTGTCTCGAGTGCGGGCGATCGTTTGATACACGGCACGACCCCGCAGCAGAGGAAATAGTGTATTGCGAAAGCTGCTATCAACGGAAGGTATATAAGTGAAGAATTCTGCCCGTAAGGGTGGAGTTCTTCATCGGGGCTTACGAATTCTTTCCTAAAGATATATACTTAAAGCAATGCCTTATATTCCATCTATTCAAAGAAAAAACCTTGATCCGCTTATTGATGAGTTGGCGATGAAAGTTGTGGCAGAATCGCGGCAGCAGAAAAATGAGGCGGCGTTTGTCGGCATTTTAAATTATGTCTGCACGCGGCTCGCGCTGAAGGTGATTCGCGAGCGATTCGGTAAGATGCGTTATTGGATTATTGCAGCGGTAAGCGGCGTGTTTTCTAATATCGCTGATGAATTTTATCGCAGAGTCGGCGTTCCGTACGAGGATAAACAAATGGAGAAAAATAAAGACGTGGATTTGTATAGTTTATACGTTCATGAGATAGAAGAAGAAGGGAGTTGATTCTTTTGCAAAAAGATGCAAAAAAGCCGCGGGTGCGGCTATTTTTGTTCTTCATGCTCTGGGAGAATTATGACTGAATTCCTGCAGTCGTTTGAGGCCGTAGCGTCCTGCGTTAATGAGAAAGATAAGCATGATTATTGGAAAGGTCCAGTATTCTTTTTCAGATTGGAAGAACACAGCGACAACAGTAGTTGTTGCGCCCAAGAGGAATGACGCACCGCCTATGAATATCAAGAGAGTTGTTATTGGGCTTCCGAATCGATCTTTCGTAAATTCCCTATCCAATTCTCTGCGCCAACTTGTCAGAAACCATCGCAGCGCTTTTCGCATTTTCTTCCCCCCGGCGTTGATCGTGGTTTGCTGATATGAACTATAGCATAGTATTTCTGGCGGTGCACCGCATATTTTGAATTCGTCGAGAAGAACGCTAGTAATTCCCGTTGCTGGTGGTTACCGAGAGTTTGTCTTCCGCGGCATTGTCGCCTTTGTCATAGGCCTTTACCGCGATCGTATATTTGCTGTCTTGGAGTTTGGTGGTGTCGTAGTTTATCGAGTACGGAGCCGTCGTATCCGCTCCGATCAGTTCGCTATTCCAGTAGAATTCCACTTTGTTTACGCCCGTGTTGTCGGATGCTTCCGCCGAGATGGTGATGATGTTTGAAACTACCGTTCCCGAAGGAGGGTTTTTGATTGAAACGAGCGGCGGGGTACCCGCAACAATCAGGGCGGCGTATTTTGACGTCTTGCCTCCTGCGCCTGTGCACTCTAGCGTAAATTGGGTTGTTTTATATACCTTGAGCGTTTCGGATCCGCTTGTATTTTTCGTGCCGTTCCATCCTTCCGATGCGATACACGACTTCGCAAAATCCACTTCCCACCGTACGACGGTTGTTCCGCCTTCAGCAATATTTTGTGGCGCAACGTTCATCGTTCTAAATGTGGGCGGATTTACGACGAGTACGCCAACCGCGGCTTGGTTCATAATCCTGGAGGCATTATAGGCTTTTATGGTAATCGTCGTAGGACCGTTTTTTCCCGTCAGGGAGTCATAGCTTACCGCATACGGAATATAAGTGTCGGCGCTTATCAGCGCCCCGTTCCAGTAAAACTCCACTTTGCTCACGCTCGTTTTGTCCGTGACATCCGCAGCGATCGCCACAACGCCGCTGACCGAGGCCTCTGGCGCAGGAGAGATGATTACTATTTTTGGGCCGTTGGGATTGTTGGTTGTCAAAGCCGGAGGCGGAGTGGCTGACGGTTTTGATTGCGGCGCGGATTTTGGCTTTGATGGTTGTTGCGGAGCCGGAGGTCGTTCAGACTCTGATGAGTCTTCAGACTCGAAGAGGGATGGGGTAGGAATTTCCGTAGACGGAGCGCTGCAGTCCCCCGTATGCGCGATGCTTACCCCGGCGCATTCTGCCATACAGGGATTTCCGTAGGTATTGCCGTCGTCGCCGCACACCGGATCTAATATTTGAATGCAGATACAATTATCTTCCGTATTCGAAGGATTCGGTGGCGGAGCATCCGGCGATTGTATAAATAGCGCTGCCCCCAGAATAACCAAGAACCCCAATGCGACAACAAGTATTAATTTTGAACTTAAGACCTCTTGCATAATAACTTTTCGTCGTGAAATTGCTCGCGTTTTGGCGAGCCCCGTACGAAAATTACCGAACCCGCACTAAACCAAAAAGCATTCTTTCGTATCCTCCGTGCCCTCTACAGAAATTTCTGTTAGTAATTTTCTAACGGGGCGAGACAAGAAGCGACGACGAGGTTGTATACAGAGTATACGCCGAGGAGGAACGACGCAGTCGTAGCCAAACGCCAGCAATTGCAGCAGAAAGGGTTATTGTGCAAGAGGTTTTGATAATCATGGATGTTTTTTGTCCAGTTGAGAAATAAGTTTTGCAGATTCTTTTGCGAGTTCCACCAAATACCGTACCCCGAATCCCTTTGCGCCTTTTGCGAGAAGGTCGGAATCGATTGTAGTCATCACCGGTGCGATGTCCAGATGTACCCACGGCTTGTTGTCTGCGAATTGTTTGAGGAACACCGCTCCGGTGGTCGCGCCGCCATAGCGTGTTTTTCCCAAGTTTGCCACATCGCCAAACGTGCCTTTAATTTCTTCGTCATAGTCATTTGAGGCGGGAAGCGGCCATACGTAATCTCCGCTTTCTTCTCCAATGCGGCGCAGTTCTGTTTCGAGTCCTGGCCTGTTCGTGAATAGGCCGGCAAATCTCTGGCCGAGCGCAACCATCGCGGCTCCGGTGAGCGTGGCAACGTCAACCATGAGAGCAGGATCAAGAAACTTCACCGCATAGCCAAGCGCATCGGCAAGAATCACTCTTCCTTCAGCATCGGTATTGAGCACTTCTATTGTTTTTCCGGTGATGGTTTTTAAAATATCTCCCGGTCGGTACGACTGGCCGGATGGCATGTTTTCAACCGCAGGCACAAGTCCTACTATTGAAACCGGAAGTTTGAGCGCCGCAATCGCCGATATCGCAAAGATTACTGCGGCTCCGCCTGACATATCCATGTGCATCTCATACATATGTTCATCGCCTTTGATGTTTAATCCTCCGGTGTCGAAGGTAACCCCCTTGCCGATAAAGACAAGAGGCTTGATCGTTTTTTTGTAATGCGAGCTTTTTCGGCCGGGACGTTTGTGGTTATATTTCATGATGATAAATCTCGGCCGTTCGCTGCTTCCTTTTGATACGCCCATAACCCCTCCCATGCCGAGAGCCTGGATTTCATTTTCATCGAGCGCTTCTACCGTAAACCCATTTTCTTTTCCGGCGCGCACCGCGGCCCCTGCCAATTTGGAAGGCGTCATGTCGCCGCCGGGAGTATTCACCAATTTCCGCGTTTCATTTACTGCTGTGGCGATCGTCGTCGCTTCCCGGAGCGCTGCGCTTGCCAATTTTGTAATTGAGGGCACATAGAGGGCGAGCGATTTGATTATTGGCCATCCTTTGGGTGGCGATTCTTTGTATTGGTTAAAATCGAATTCTGCCAGCAGGGCATTTTCAGCCGTCAGTTTTATAAGATGGAGAAGATTTTCGTTCGCGGGTAAGATATCGTTGTTAAGCATCAGGGCGCCGGCTTCAAAGCGATTCGATTTGAGCATCTGAACCGTTTTTCTTGCAAACAGCGCGTAGCTCCTGACGCTCCAATCGGCTTTTTTCCCGAGGCCCAAAAAGATGATTTTTGCGCCGCTGGGCAGATAGGCGATTTTTGTTTCTCCGGTTTCGCCGTTTACCGAAGCAGTAAAGCCGTTGAGATAATGCCCGTCTTGTTTTGATAATTTCGGCAGTGAAGGCAATTCCGATTTCGGCGTATCTTCAAAAACGCCGACTGCAAACGCTTCGGCAAAAGAAAAGGCATTAATTTTTTTGAGCTCGATAATCATTATATAGACTCCAAATTCCAGATTCCAAATTCTAGCTTTGTCCTGCTAACCGTGCAAATACTGCGGCATGACAAATTCTTTTTCGTTCACCGTTACGTTGTTGGTAAGCATTGTGAGAAGAAAGGCGGCTGTCGCTGTTTTGCGGATTTTCTCGTTTTTATCTTGGCTTGCCCTGCCGGCCTCAAGGGAGGCTTCGAGATTTCTTGCAATGGTATCAACTTTTCTGTCCGGCTCATCCAGAATATTTTCGTATGCAGCGGGCAGAAATTGCTTGATAAATAAAAACGCTTGGGCCGCCTGGTTCCAGTCTTCATTGGTATAACATGCGTTTAAAATCGACACCGCATTTCTCTTTGCCGTTTCCAGAAGAACGGCGTGCGGCTTTGCCAACTCTTCCTCAAACTCTTTCGGGCTTAGGAGCGCGAAAGCGAGCGATTCTGCTAAGGCGTCATAGCGCATTTCGTTTGCTTCGAGATTGGTTTTTTTGTCTGGTTCGGCCCCAATATAACTGAAAGCCGAGCGGAACATGGCGAGCATTTGCTTTTTTACCTCTTTATACCAAGAAGTTGCTCGAAATTGCTCGTACATGTGCGGGTCGAAGAATTTAAATAGCACGGCTGGAGCTATTTCATACTGACGGTATTCCTCGGTATGTTCTGGTTTCTGGAGACCGAGGCCGTTTTTTACTACAAAATAAAGCGCTTCCGAAATGCGATAATGTTCTTCTTTGCTGACTTCCGACTCTATGGAAAAAGGCATCCGTGCGCCTTCGGTGCGCGGCGGCTCGGCCAATTCTTCTGCCATTGGCCAGCGTAGTTTCGGATTTATTACTCTTCCTTGATCAATGGCTTGTTCGGTTTCTTTCAAAACCCCGAGCTCGAGAATCTTTAAGGCGGACAGTTTTTCGGTCGGATCGTTAAAGACAACTTGTTTGTACCGTTTTAGGAATTCGTTCGTATTCCAGACGGCCGTAATCGTTTTGTCGAACGGATACATATCTTTTGCCGCAATACGTTCTTTGAGGCGCTCAAATTCCGCTTTTTTTTCATTGAGCTCTTTATCGGTTGCCGACCCCTCCTGCATTGTTTGCAGGGAGTTAAAAAACCACTCATAGCCAAGCAGGAGTATCTGTTTTAAATGAGGGTCCTGATTGAGGTTTTTGGTCAGTTCTGAATTTTGCCAAAACGTATGTTCGTCGTAGGCAGCAGCAAGTTCTTCTCTTTTCATCTGTAGGTATTCATGAAATCCTTTTACGAAGAAATCTGTTTCGTTTTGGTCGGCGCTCGGTTCATTCGGGTTTTTGATGGGCTTGGGTTCGCGATCCATAGAAAGTTGCGCGAAAAATTCAAACTCTACGGCCTAGGCGCGGATAAACCTCGTGTGTGTCCTTTGATGCACCTTGTGCAGACTAACATTCTGCCGGTTCTGCCCGGAACCTTAGACATTTGCAGATTTGGATATTTCCTTGATCGTTTGGTAGGATTATAATGTCCGCGGAGCAGTTTCCTCGTGCCGCGGATGATCGAACCCTTACCGCAAATTGTGCACTTACGCATAGGATTTGGAATCTGGAATTTGGAATCTGCCCCTCGGTCCTGAGCCCATCGGGTCTGAGGCCCCCAGAGTCGAATGACTCGGGGTCGAAGGAGAATTTGGAAGTTTTATTTTACTCCTGATTCTATATTCCAAATTCCATATTCGTTATCTCTAATGGATACCATATCTCCGTTAATTTTTCAAATCATCGTTCTTATTTTTTCCGCCGTCATCCACGAGGTGTCACACGGCGCCATGGCGTATCGGTTGGGCGATCCGACCGCGAAACAGCTTGGACGCCTGACCCTCAATCCCTTCAAACATCTCGATCCGATGGGATCATTTGTGGTGCCGGTCCTTCTGTATATGCTTCGGAGTCCTTTCGTGTTCGGCTGGGCAAAGCCGGTGCCGTTTGATCCGCGCTTTCTTAAAAATCCTAAGACCGGATCCGGCCTCATTGCGCTTGCCGGTCCTGCTTCGAATGTAGTCATTGCGTTGGCTTTCGGCCTATTTTCCAGATTTTCAGCCGCAAGCGGTGATGAATTCGTCCTCACGCTTATACCGCTATTCCATCTTATTATTATTCTTAATTTGGTGCTCGCGGTATTCAATCTCATACCGATTCCTCCGCTTGACGGGTCAAAAATACTGTTCGCGCTGCTTCCGTATTCTGCGTATGCGGTGCAGGGATTCCTCGAGCGATACGGACTATTTCTTGTGATATTCGTCATCCTATGGGGAGGACGGATCATTTTTCCGATCGTGGATTTCTTATTTACCCTATTTGTCGGCACGTCTTATTAAACGTGGTTGCGCAAAAAACCCTTTCTCTTGACGGGGTAAGCGCTGTTAGTATATAGTGGTACCAAGCACGATGGCGAATCATCGTGTTTCGGAGGCACATTTACAATTAACTGAAAGGATGGAGGAGGCGAACGATGCCCATTCTCTATTTGCTGGAGTACGTCGGGATTTGTTTGGTCATACTTTTCATGACCACGCAGGTTATCTGGCCTGTGCTGCGTGGGCGGCAGCCATTTCCTTTTTTTCGACGGCAAGCAACTCTTGAGTCCGACCTGAGCCGTATCAATCAGGATTTGGCAGAGGCAGAACTGGAGCGCAAGATCAAAGAGCGGGAGCAAGCTCTTAGAGATCTTCGGCGTGACTCGGTTACTGATGCTCAAGGATCAGGCGAGCAGGCTGAAAAGAAATAACTGAAGGCGATCACCCACCCCAACCACCCCACTACCAACCAGGAGAGGCCCTATGCAAGGATGGACAACGAAGCGAATCATTTATGCTGCGGTTGGAGCAATTCTGACCCTTTTTCTTGTTTTTACCGCGGGGAAATGGTTCGAGAATGTGGATGCCGGTGAGATCCTGGTTACTCAAGATCCGTTTGACGGCGAACTCCATCAGTACTTTACTGCGGGCGTGAAACCGCAACTTTGGGGCAAGGTAACGACCTATCACAAGCGTGCCCAGCTTTGGTTCTCGTCTGACTCAGCGCAAGGACGTCCGGAAGATGAGACGATGCGAATTCGTTTCAATGACAATGCGCACGCCAGAATTTCTGGTTCTTTTGCGTGGGAGATGCCGACCGACCCCGATAACCTGAATTCGCTTCATCAGAAGTATGGAAGCCAGCGCGCGATCGAGCAGCAGCTCTTGAGGACCGTTGCACAGAAGTCAATCTATACGACCGGTCCGCTGATGAGCTCCAGAGAATCGGCTGCTGAGCGGCGTAATGAAGTGTTGCAGCTTGTCGAAGATCAGGTCCAAAATGGCGTGTATCGGACTCAAAGCCATGAGGAAAAGCAACCTGATCCGATGACAGGTCAGTTGCGTACGATCAAGCTTACTTCAATCGTGCGTGGTGCTGATGGCAATCCGGTGAGAAACGAAGCTTCTCCGCTCGATGGTTTTGGAATCAAGATCTTTAACCTTTCGATCAACGAGATCAGATATGATCTTGAAGTTGAGCAGCAGATTCAGCAGCAGCAGCAGGCGACAATGCAGGTACAGCTTGCAATTGCCAAAGCGAAAGAAGCGGAACAGGACGCCATCACCGCAGCTAAGAAGGGTGAGGCAGACGCAGCCAAGGCGAAGTGGGCGCAAGAGGTCATTAAGGCAACGGCGGTTACGGAGGCACAGCAGCGCCTTGAGGTGGCCCGGCTTGATGCACAGGCGGCTGCGCAGACCAAGCTCAAGGAAACTCTTTTGGGCGAAGGCGAAGGGGCGCGGCGGCGGGCAGTTATGCAGGCCGACGGAGCTCTTGATCGGAAGCTGACCGCGTGGCTCGAGGCCCAAAAAGTATGGGCTGAGGCGATTAGCAAGTATCAGGGCGCATGGGTCCCCAGCGTTGTTATGGGAAGCGGAACGTCTGTGGCCGGCTCCGGAGCGCAGCAGTTCATGGATATTTTGACTGCCAAGACAGCGCGGGATCTCGGTCTTGATCTAAGCAATCGCAGCACTCCCGGCAGTAAGCCATAAGCATTTTTTCGATGTAGTTTACGCCCCGTTTCGGATTTCCGGAGCGGGGCGATTTTAATTCCCGCATCGTTTCGGTGGTGCGGGATTTATGTTGTGCAAAATAAAATTCCGTCCTCAGGGGGCCGGAGAAGTTTTTTTGTACCCCGCGCCATGTACAAAAAAAGCCCTCGATGGGGCTGAAAATAAAAAATCGGCCGCGATTGCGAACCGATGGGGGATCGGGATTCTAGACGACCCCGAGCAGTTTCTTTCCTGTTTGTAATTCGGCGCGGGCCTCGGCAGTGAGTTTCGGATATTCGGGATCCATGGATTCAAGAGTTTTTGCAATGATTTCCGCCACGACTGCGCGGGCAAACCATTTATGGTTTGCCGGAATGACATACCACGGAGCGCATGCGGCGCTCGTCGCCGAAATCGCTTCTTCGTACGCATGCATGTAGGTGCTCCAGTGTTCCCGTTCGCGGACGTCTTGCAGGGAGAATTTCCAATTCTTGGATGGATCATCCAGCCGCGCGAGGAACCGTTCGCGCTGTTCCTCCTTGGAAATGTGGAGGAAAAACTTGACGATCGCGGTGCCATTGCCCGCGAGGTGATTTTCAAAATCCACGATCTCGTCAAATCGCCGGCTCCAGATATCAGCGCCCTTGAGACCCGTAGGGAGCGGCTGGGAAGCGAGAATCTGCGGGTGAACCCGTACGACGAGCACTTCTTCATAATAGGAGCGGTTGAAGATGCCGATCCGGCCGCGTTCCGGAAGATGCCGCATGCACCGCCACAGATAGTCGTGATCGAGTTCTTCTCTGGAGGGTTGTTTGAAACTTGCGACTTGGAATCCCGCGGGATTCACGCCGGAGGTTACGCCCCGTATCGTGCCGTCTTTGCCTGCCGCATCCATCGCCTGGAAGATGACGAGGAGCGCCTGTGTATTCTCGGCGTAGAGAGTATTTTGAAGTTCGGCGATTCGTTTAACGTTTTCTTTGAGGAGCCGCACGCCCTCTTTTTTGTCGGCAAGGCCCCGGGTATCTTGAGGATCAATGCGGGAAAGCGAAACCTTTTC